>Ga0116165_1000109_pt1 | contig 68132 bp, 64 predicted proteins | sample AD_JPNMR1_MetaG_FD_89885 | JGI IMG/M metagenome (GOLD analysis project Ga0116165, IMG submission 89885) | Active sludge microbial communities of municipal wastewater-treating anaerobic digesters from Japan - AD_JPNMR1_MetaG | ecosystem: Engineered > Bioreactor > Anaerobic > Digestate | place...
AAACTCGCTCAATGGTTACTGGCATACAATACCGTCCTCCCCCATCATTCCCTTAACGGACATTCCCCTCTTCAATTCCTCATCCAACAGAACAAAAAGTGCCAAAGGTACTGAACTTATACATCGGATTTTCTCTCTGTCATTAATTTGTTATACTACCCGTGGCATTTGAGCAGGCTGGACGCATGATAGCGAACGTTTACTATAGTTCTCAGCGATTTCGAATCTTTTCGTTGTATCTTTTTTCGGCATTGATTGCACTCTATGTGTTTCCCTTTTTTCACACACATAGTGGCCATCATTGTTGCGGTGGCGACCCGGCGCAAACTACTATAACGGGCAGCAGCAATTGCCCTGCATGTTATTTCCAATTTTCCGTTCTAACAAGTGCTGATGTGCTTTCTCAAGAATTACACATTCCTTTGATGGTGCCTCAATGGGTGCATCTTATTGAGAACCCATTACCCATGTATCCATTTTGTCTGCGCGCCTGTGCCCATTCTCCTCCGAACAGTTCTTCATGCACTCAATAGCAAAGTTCGTTATCTGTTCAGAAAAGGTTTTTACCTCTGATTAAAAGGAGTGAAAGAATCTTTGTCTATTCGACTTTCGGCTTTGAAACTATCAAATTTCTCGTAAACATGATGATGGAGTGAAAAATATGGTTGAAGTTATAGACTGCGTCAGAAAACTTGGTCCTGGGGTTCAATTTCGGTGCAAAGAATTCCGTGCGGAACAAGCTGAAATGGTGGCACTTTGTGGTCCGAGCGGTTGTGGGAAAAGCACCTTACTCAATTTGATCTCGGGGTTGCTTCGCCCGGATAGCGGCATTATTCGAGTGGATGGCATTGAGACCCAAAACATGAGTGAAGAGGAAATGGACCGTTTCCGTGGCGAACGTATTGGGTTTGTCTTTCAGACATTTAATTTGTTGCAGCCTTTTACGGCTCTACAGAATGTAATGTTGGGTATGCGGTTCAGTGACACGCGTCACAGTTCGGAGTGGAAGCCGCGAGCCATGGAGCTCTTGGAGCGTGTCGGTTTGGGCCATCGCTTCAAGAGTAAACCTGCAACGATGAGTGTAGGAGAGCAACAGCGCGTTGCGATTGCCCGGGCTTTGGCAAATAAACAGAAATTAATCCTCGCAGATGAGCCCACAGGGAGTCTCGACCCCAAGACGGCGGCTGAAGTTATGGACTTGTTGTTACGTCTATGTGAAGAAGAAAAAGTGACCTTGCTGTTGGTGACCCATGATCCGACAATTGCTGCAAGATTTCCGCGCACGTTTGATTGTACCGATTTAGTCAAGGACATTAACGAACAGGTGGCTTAAACTTTTGAGAGGGAAATAACCATGAGTTTGTGGCATATAGCTTGGGGATACATTTGGAACAGGAAACTTATAACACTGCTGACGGTACTGTCGGTAGCTTTGGGTGTGGGGCTTATCAGCGCCGTCCATACGTTGCGAGAAGAGACAAAGAGAAGATTTGAGGAAGAAGGGCAGGCTTTTGACATCGTGGTAGGTGCGAAAGGGAGTCCTTTACAGCTTGTCTTAAGTTCGGTTTATTTTCTCGATGCGCCAACCGGAAATATCAATTACTCTGACTACGAAGAATTGTTGCACCACGAAGATGTGCGTGCGGCGTTTCCAATAGGCTTGGGAGATACGTACCGGCATTTTCGTATCGTGGGTACCGTTCCCGAACTTATGCATCACAAATGGATTGTAGACCCCATCTCGGGTAGGGAACGGATTCCGTTTCTGTTGGCTGAGGGGCGTTTTTTCGAGAAGGATTTTGAAGCCGTTGTAGGAAGCGTGGTTGCCCAGCAGACAGGCCTGAAAATTGGCGATACCTTCGTGGGAACCCACGGTTTCATGGAAGGGGAACACGCCGAATATCCTTACACAGTCGTGGGTATCCTAAAACCCGGTGGTACCCCGAACGATAGAGCGATTTTCACCACGCTCGGTTCTGTGTGGGAAGTTCACAGCGGACATGAAGCACGTGGTGAGCATACTGAGGGTGAAGAACACCACGACGACGAGAAAGAGGTTACAGCCGTTTTGGTCAATTTGCAGAGTCCTGCCATGCGGTTCACCTTTTTAGACTATGTCAATCGTGAAATGAACGTGATGGCGGCAATACCGGTCAATGAAATACAAAAACTATACGCGCAGGTTCTAGCTACGGCAAATACTGTGTTGCTCAGCGTAGCTTATCTGGTAGTTATCGCTTCTGCGCTTACGATCATGATTGGTCTGTACATGTCGATTTTCCAAAGGCGGCGTGACCTTGCCATCATGCGGGCTCTTGGTGCCTCTTCTATTGATATTTTTGGTTCTGTGATTCTTGAGGCATTTTGGGTTACAATATTGGGGATAGGTGTAGGTTGGCTACTCGGAAATACGGTAGCCTGGACGTTGGGAATGTATTTGACTCAACGCATTGGGATGGTGATTACGGCATTTGGTTTGTCAGGTGAGATGCTTTTCTCATATGCTGTCGTGATCATTGTCGGACTTCTGGCGGGTATTTTGCCTGCCCGACAGGCATATCGTACAGATGTAGCACGGGATTTGGCTGCAACGTAATCATTAAGTAAAGGAGATTGTAAAGTGCGAAAGCGCACGGCACAGGATTTGGTGACTCTTTTAGGAGTTGTTGTCATCATTGCAGGCATGGTGGCGTTCAAAATGTTCTCTGATCGAAATGACCTTGCCAGAAGAATGGACGCGTGGAGGGTCAATCTCGAGAACGACAACGCGAAGTCTGGGGTCGAAATTCTTAAGTGGGATCTTTTACGTCGCACAAAGGGCACCATGCGTTCCGGTCCTACGTTCGATCCCAAACTACTGGAGCTAAAAGATACCATAGTGAACTTGGTGGGTTTTATGGTGCCCCTTTACGAATTCAGAGACGCTCACGAGTTCTTGTTATTACCTTTGCCTATTGAATGCTATTTCTGTCAAATGCCCCCCATGCGCGATGTGATGTTTGTTCAGATGGCGGAGGGGCAGGTGGCAAAAATGGTCAATGAGCCCGTTCTCATCAACGGTCAGTTGGTTCTCAACGAGGGACCCGGCACGAAGTTTTTCTACGTCATCAAGAACGCCAGATGGGGCGCGGCTGACCCGAACATTCAATTTACAATGAAACAGACAGCGCCCGAACATATGGCAGCCGGACATACGCGCTCGTTGGAACAAGAACCTATGTTGGAAGGCTCTGAACCACCAGGAACAGGAAAAGAGACTTCCTCTCAGAGCAATTAATACGCTACGATGAAGGATAACGCTCTATAGTGGGCGCGGCCAGCCTGCTTTCTTGGGTGCGGCGTACATGGCTCATCTTCACCGATTTTATGTGGAAAAAGGGTTGGAACCGCCGACTGATTTAGTGCTTTTACCGCCAGAGGAGGCGCACCATGCTCGAGCGGTTGTTCGTTTGAAGCCGGGGGACCGCGTGAGTCTTTTCGATGGCCGGGGAGGCTGCGCTGATGCTGAAATTCAGAGCATCACCAAGAAAGAGGTCCAAGTCTTTGTTCGAAAAATCATTCGAAAACCATCTCCTCAAAAACGTGTCATTCTTGCGCAGGCTTGGTTACACAAAACTAAAGCCATCGAGGAAATTATCTGTAAGGGGACGGAATTGGGTATTTCTCAGTTCTGGTTCTTCCGTGGACAACGTTCGGAGTGTGTTCCGAAACAGAGCGAAAAATGGGTGCGCGTCGCTGTTGAAGTGTGCAAGCAGTGCGGCCGACTCTGGCTGCCTGGTTTCAAAACATTTTTGTCTTTAGATAGCCTTTTGACTGATTGTGTTTGTCCTGTTCTTGTCGCCTGCCGTGCAAAGGATTCCGCTTCTCTTAGGGATTGTGTTTCACCTTCTACAGAAGATGTTTGTCTTATCGTGGGACCGGAAGGGGACTTTACCGAAGAGGAAAAAGAAGTTCTCCGGGCACAGGGTGCGAGATTTATTTCTCTGGGTGAGATAACATTTCGTGCAGAGACGGCAGCATTAGTGATGACCACTTTAACAATGTATGAGATGGGTGCCTATGTTATATAGAAAGAATGTAGAATATTACTGCCCGCTGTTTTGTAATTGGCATGATGGTTTTATAACCTATTAATGTGGCTAGGTAACCTGGAGGAACGTGAAATGGCCGAAACGGTGTTTTCGAAAATTTTATCTGGTGAGATCCCTTCTACTCCAGTATATTCCGATGAGGACTTTTATGCCTTTCGAGATGTGAACCCTGTTGCGCCTGTCCATATTTTGTTAATACCGCGGAAACCTATACCAAGAATCACAGATATCTCGGAAGACGATGCTTTGTTGGTGGGTAGGATGTTCCTCGTAGCGAATAGAATTGCGGCTCAAGAAGGACTGACCGAGAAGGGGTTTCGATACGTGATAAACTGTGATGAGTGGGGTGGCCAGACAGTTTTCCATTTACATTTGCACATACTGGGCGGTCGGCCTATGACTTGGCCTCCAGGTTGATTTATTACAGAGCTAGCTTGTCTTGACATAGTCACTGAGAACCTATGCGTACTATAGACTCATTCACGCAGCTGTGTGCGGTGATAGGGAATCCTGTGGAGCATTCCCTTTCTCCTGCCATGCACAACGCGGCGTTTGAAGCGCTCAACCTCAATTATGTCTATTTGGCGTTCCGTGTGGAAGATGTTGCTAATTGTATTGCCGGCATGCGCGCTCTTTTATCTTTTCGGGGTATGAGCGTGACAATACCTCACAAGCTTGCTGTTATGCAGTATCTTGATGAGATTGATCCAATTGCACGTAGGATAGGTTGCGTAAACACAATAACCCGCGAAAATGGCATTTTGATTGGCAGTAACACAGATGGTCTTGGTACGCTGCGTGCGTTTCAGGAAGCAGGCGTGTCGCTTGAGGGTAAGAAGGTTCTTTTTTTAGGAGCGGGCGGTGCGGTGCGCGCGGTTGCTTTTGCCTTTGCCGAAAAGGGACAGGTTGGTCATATCACCATTCTTGGGCGAACAATTTCCAAGGTAGAGAAACTGGTACAAGATATACGGAAACAAACAGACATTCCGGTATATTCTGGTAACCTATCGACTGACTTGCCGAAAGCGATGGCCGAACATGAAGTTATTGTTCAAGGTACCCCAGTGGGTATGTATCCTCATAGTGAGGAATCCTGTGTCCCGCTCGAATTATTGCGTGCAGACCACATAGTTTTCGATATGGTTTACAGGCCTTTGACAACGCGTTTTATAAGGGAAGCACAAGCGGCAGGCTGCAAAACCATTTTTGGAATCGAGATGCTTCTTTATCAAGCGGCGTTACAGTTTGAAAAATGGACCGGATATCCAGCCCCCATAGGAGTTATGCGGGAAGCTGCTTTGAATTGTCTACAGACTTCCTAAAACCTGGCTTTGCTTGAGTTCAGTCGACAAGCAGAGCAGGATACCATTTCCTCACTGAGTTAATGAGCCATACGGCACGTGCTTTTTCTAAATCATTTTGTGTTAAGACTGTTTCTTGGATTATGCCCCGCTTGAGCAGATATTCTCGAAATGTACCCGGCAGTAATCCGCATTCAACGGGTGGGGTAAAGTAGCCTGTGTCAGTTGCCAAAACGATGTTAGCTATACTTGCCTCCGTGATTTCTTCTTTCGTATTGACCAATATGACCTCGTCGCAGTCAGGACGACTCCGCAGGGCGTCCTCATATATGGTTCTATTTGTGGTTTTGTGGTATAGAAAAACGTTGTTGGGTTCGACGCGAATTCTTGACAAACCTACGCGTGGTATCTTTGGGGCACGCAATGGTTCTATATCAATACTTACATTGCCTTTCTGGGAAAGACGCAATCTCACTTTGCTTTTGCATTTTGTCTGTTTAAGGTTCTTCTCCGTAATCCGCAACGCGTCAGAGATTCTTTTTTCGTCGTAGGAGAAGCCGAAATATCGCGCGCTTTCGCTCAGTCTGGCTAAGTGAAGTTCCAGCAAGAAAAAGCCGTCGTCATAGAGCATTGTTTCCAAAAGTTCGAATTCCGGGTGTTTTAACGTCAAAAACCTTGCCTTCACCATACACTCTTCATATTCAGCGGTCTCTGAAGAGTCCCAGGTTATTCCCCCTCCCACTCCAAAACGAACAACCTGCTTGTCCATTTCGACTACCGCTGTGCGTATAGCCACGTTGAATCGAGCACGACGGTTGGGGGCATACCACCCCACGGCTCCGCAGTAGACGCCACGAGGAAAAGGTTCCAGAGTCTTCGCCACTTTCGTCATCTGGATCTTCGGAGCACCGGTCACGGATCCGCATGGAAACAACGCCTTAAATATATCCAATAGAGATACTGAGGTGGTTGCCTCAATCGTGGAAGTCATTTGCCATACCGTAGGATATCGTTCTATGTCAAAAAGACTCGTTACTTTCACCGAGCCGATGTCCGCAATGCGTCCGAGGTCGTTTCGGATCAGATCAACGATCATCAGGTTTTCGGCTTTATCTTTTTCTGAAGCTGCCAATTCGTTTGCTAGCTGGAGGTCATCACGTAGGCGCAACCCGCGCGGTCTTGTTCCTTTCATCGGTTTTACTCGAATCTGATTCTCTGAGAGTTCGAAAAACAGCTCCGGTGAGAGAGAAAGGACGTGGTACTTTCCGGCATTAATAAATGCCGCATATTCGCTTTGTTGCGCCTTTGCCAGCTGAATAAAAAAACCAAGTGAGTCGCCATGAAAATGCGCTTCGATCGGAAACGTGTAGTTTACCTGATATACGTCACCAGCGCCTATATGGGCGCGAATCCTTTGTACGGCACTTTTGTATGAACTTTCCTTGATCAAAGCACGCCACTCCCCGATGGAATGCGTGGTTTTGGGAGGAGAAAGGAGATCTATTTGCCTGGGTGGTTTGTATAAACCAAACCAGAGGAGAGGTACGCCGTGGAGTTCATGCATCTCGAGCGCGGGTTCAAATGCTCGACCTGCCTCATAAGCGACAAAACCGGCTGCCCATAGGTCTTTTTGCCCGACCGCGCATTCAACTTGGCGAAAGCAAGGGATGACATCATCAAGGCAACGGGCAGAGATGACTTCTACGGGATCAGAGAATAAAAGGACATTGCTACGAGAAAGGAACAGTGCCGTGCCATAAGTGTTTTCTGGAAAATTTTCCGCCGTTTTGTTGTCAAACTTCACCATTATTCTTGTTTAATGTCGAGATACTTGAAAAAGGTTCATAGCGTTCTCAGACGTTTGCCGTGCCAGCGTCTCAATAGGCAATTCCAGAAACTCGGCGACCCATGCTCCTGTGTGGCTGAGAAAAGCAGGTTCACATCGTTTACCTCGCACAGCCTGTGGCGCAAGATACGGACTATCCGTTTCGAGTAAAAGTCTCTCCAAGGGCACTTTTTTCAGCGCATTTCTTAAAGTATCTGCTTTCGGATAAGTGACATTACCGGCGAAAGATATGTACCAACCCTGCTGCAAGCACAGATCCAGCAGAGATTCATCACCTTGAAAGCAATGCATAACTCCACCTGGAAAAGATTCGGTTTGTTTCAGTACATTTGCCATTTCTTTGTGAGCATCACGGCAATGGACAATTAAGGGCAGTCGGAGTTCTTGAGCGAGAGCGACGTGCTCAAGAAAGGCCTGCTGTTGCAGTTCCAAGGAGGTTTTAGAAAAACGTGATAAGTCAAGGCCAGTCTCGCCGATCGCCACAACTTTTTCGTTGGATGCGAGTTGCTTAAGTTGTTCCCATGAGGTTTGCGTAATGAAATCCGCATGATAGGGATGAATGCCCACAGCCGCGTAAAACGTATCGTGAGCGAGACGCACAGCCGAAGCACTCGTCTCTAGTGTATCTCCGACGATAACTATTCCTGCAAGAATTTCCTTCGCACGTTTTAGGACATCTTGTCTGTCTATGTCGAAACAAGGGTCCTGAACATGACAATGCGAGTCAAAAAACAAGCAGAATCGGCTATCTTGAGAATTGACATTAACCATATTTTGAGAGGAGCTGTCTTGTCCAAACGTTTTGGGCAGCCTAAGGTTTTCTCTCATTATTAGACATTGGTCTTTGGGACAAAGGAATATCCTTCTCGGTCAAAGCCTGCTGGGTTTCTGGGGAAGGAACAGCTGTTTCTGGTTTGGTGCAGGGCTCTCTCCCCAATCCGTGACTTGTTTCTTGGCTCTCCAGCGTGTCTGATAAAAGTCGCGTGTCGTTGGAATCTTCCGCCACAAATTCAATGCTTTTCGCAGGCTCGACCGTTTCTTCGTCGAGAATGGGCACGTCATCCTCGTCACTATAAGCGGCGGAATCGGCAAGGGCAACCTCTTCCTCCCATTTTGGGAGTGGCTCTTCTGTTCTTTCCCGTTCCTTTTTGCTGGGGTAAAGATCATTCTCATAACCTAAACAGCACAAGAGGCGTCCGCATTGTCCGCTGATCTTTGCGGGATTTAGGGAAAGGTTTTGGCGCTTTGCCATTTTCATAGAGATGGGTTGAAACTCTTTGAGCCACGTGGAGCAACACAAAGTAAGTCCACATACGCCGATGCCCCCCACGATCCGTGCTTCATCTCGGACGGGGATATGACGCAGTTCTATCCGCACGTGGAGTTCATGCGCTAATTGACGCACAAGTTCCCGGAAGTCCACCCGGTCGTCCGCCGTAAAATAAAACGTAATCCTATGACGGTCGAACGTATACTCCGCATCCACAAGTTTCATGGGGAGGCGACTTTCCTCGATCCTTTTCAGGCAGACTTCTCGTGCCTTTTTTTCTTCCACTTGGATCTGATGAAGTGTGCTGATGTCATTTGTTGTCGCTTTACGAACAAATTGCAGTGGAGCGCTGGCTTCCGTATCTTCATCACATGGCCGTGGTGGTACTACACATGTTCCGAATTCCAGTCCACGTTCGGAGCGAACAATACACGGGTCGTCTCGTTTTAGGTCTTCTATCTCACAAGAGCAGGGAAAAACTTGCGTCGGTTTTCGCAATCGGATATATGCGATCGGCATAGTAAAATCTCCAGTAGCGCAAAAGGCGCGTATTACTATTGTTTTGCGGCTAGGTCAAAAAAAAGGTTCCGGAAAACACGTTCCTCGTTCATTTGTCGCTCTAGATATTCACGCGCTGTCTCTATTGCTCGAATGCATGAGTTAGGATCGCTGGAGGCTTGGGCGGTCAGATTGTCTTTCTGATCTTTGTTAAAGATCTTTGATGCGTCTCCCAACGTTTGCAGAACAAGTTCATCTCGGTACCAGGTCTCCAATAAATAGAGATACTGCATCAGCGTGCGCCGATAGGCGGCATCAATAAATGCCATTCTTTCTTCTTTTAGACTTTCTTTTTCGTCTGGGGATAACGCCTGTTCTTCTACTGTATCCAGCTCCGATTCTATTTCTGCTTCAATGATCTTACGTTGATCATTGAGTACTTGAGTAAACTCTCGCGCCAACTCTAATGGGTCTGCCTTTTGTTTGACTTTTCTTATGATTTCCAACGCAAGTGTTCTTCTTTCCGTGTCGGCAAGTTCCAGAGCACGGGTAATCTGGCCTTGTGCCAGCGCCGCAATAGATAAAGCGGTTTCGCTTGGCATTTGTCGAGTTGTCATTAAGATGTCTGCGACAGTCTCTGTGCGCAGTATTCGAAATCGGATAGATTGGCACCGTGACCGTATTGTTGCAAAGAGCAAGCCCGGATACTCGGAGGTCAATATAAATGTGCATTTTCCGGGCGGTTCTTCTAACGTCTTTAAGAATTTGTGTTGTGCTGCAGCGGTCAATCGGTCGGCATCTTGAAGTATAAATACTCTTCTATCGCCTTCAATGGGTGATAACGCGGCCAATTCCTGTATCTCTTCTATTGCCTCTACCGCTATTGTTCTCGATTTTTTAACGGGTACAACGTAGCGAACGTCGGCGTGCGTTCCCTTTTCGATCTTGCTACAGGAAATGCAGGTGTCGCAGGAATCTGTGCCGCCTTGATTTTTGCAATAAAGTGTCTTGGCGAGTTCCTTGGCTGTCGTCAGTTTCCCCACGCCTTCCGGCCCCCAAAACAAGAGCGCATGGGGAAATCTGCCCTGCGATAGCAGCCGCCGGATTAACTTTATAGCAAATTCTTGATCTTTTATGCGGGAGAAACTCATGAAAGAACCATAATCTGATCATTCGCCCGATAGATTAGCTGGGCTTAACAATGGCTTTATTAGATTGAAAATATCCTCTGCGATTACCGGAGGAGATTTACAACCATCTACTATCTTAACACGGTTTGGTTCTTTTTGTGACAGTTCAATGAAGCTTTTTCTTACTTTTTCGTGGAATGACTCAGGTTCTTGCTCGATGCGATCAGGTTTTCCGCATTTCCCTATCCGCGTTAGACCCTCTTTGACCGGTACATCCAGGACGATCGTCATGTCAGGCCAGACATCTCGTGTCGCAATTCTATGTAAGACCTGAACGGTTTCTATATCGATGCTGCGTCCCGCCCCTTGGTAGGCTGTGGTCGAGTCGACGAACCGATCTGAAATGACTACTGCGCCGGATTCGAGCGCCGGGCGTATCACCTCGTCCACATGTTGAGCCCGCGCAGCTTCATATAACAGAAGTTCTGTCATAGGGGAGATTTCACGGTTGTTATCGTCCAGCAGTATTTTGCGTATAATTTCAGCGATACGAGAACCGCCTGGTTCGCGAGTAGCCAGAACCCTGTACTTAAGATTCTCCAAGCGACTTTTCAAAAACTGAACCTGCGTCGTTTTGCCACTCCCCTCGATACCCTCTAATGTGATGAACACGCCCTTCATTTGTCGAGCACTCGTTTGCGATTTTCTTGAGCTTGTTCAAAAAATGTTTCCAACCCGCGCGCATCTCGCTCTTCAACCAGCTGAAGAATCCTGGTCATTTTTTCTTGGAAAGCAATTAGGCCTCTGGCGATGGCTTCCGGATTTGTCAGGCAAATGTCTCTCCATAATTCAGCGCGTCCTGCAGCGACGCGGGTCGTGTCCCGAAAACCACTTCCTATCATAGGTCGAACATGACAATCAGGATCTATCAGCAGGGCGAGACAAGCTGCAACGATATGCGGGACGTGGCTAGTTCGGGCAAGGATTTCATCGTGTTGTTCCGGGGGCAATTCAAACACCTTGGACCCGACGGCTTTCCAGAGGTCACAAACGGTGCGGTGGGCGTCGCTCGCGTGGAAACTCTCTTTTTTTTCGACGATGACAACACTTCCGTTGTACAGGTTTCCCGTGGCATGTTCCGCCCCATACTTTTCTGATCCAGCCATCGGATGACTTCCGATGAATCTCAAGGGAGATGGCCAAGTTTTTCTTGCGTGTTGGCATATTGCAGACTTTGTACTAGCAACATCGGTGACAACGAGGTCTGGTCTGCAATGGGGATGAATTTCGTCCAGTTCAGCGACAACCGAATTTGCGGGTGTGCAGAGCACAATTAGGTCGGCATCTTTTACTGCTTTTTTCAAGTCGAGAAAGGACTCATCTATTGCGCCTCGGGCTAAAGCCACGTCCAAAGAATTCTGACGACGCCCTACGCCTCTGACTGTTCTGGCAATCCCACGTTCCTTGAGTGCAAGACCTAACGATCCCCCGAGTAACCCCACTCCAACGATAGTTGCCACTTGGAACTCTTTCATAAGTCTGGACGAGTAGCCTCCAAAGCCTGGCTCAAGGTAAATGCCCCTACATATAAAGCGCGTCCAACGATGATTTCATCCACAACTCCCCCACTTCTACGTATTTCCTGTTCCAGCAGAGTTGCAGTGCGAATATCTCCTAACGAGGAGACACCCCCTGAAAGGGTAACCGGGATTTTTAATGCAGTTGCCATCTTTCGCGCCGCCTCGAAATTCGGTCCTTGCAACATGCCGTCCCGACCGATATCTGTATAGATAATACGGCTGACCCCTGCCTTTTCAACAAATTCGGCAAACTCCAACGCATCGGTATCGGTAAGCTCTGTCCAACCACTAAGGGCCACTCGTCCCTCTCTGGCATCGATGCCCACGACGATTCTTCCTGGGAAACATGCAGCAGCCTCTTTTACTAGGTTGGGGTCTCTGTATGCGGCGGTTCCCAGGATCACACGTTCCGCTCCGAGTCCGACGGCTTCTTGGATAGTGGCCATTGTGCGAATGCCACCCCCCACTTCAAAGCGAACCTTTTTGCTCGCCAATTCTTCTAGAATGGGTCCAACACACAACTTACCTTGTTTGGCTCCATCAAGGTCAACAAGGTGTATAAGGTCTGCACCTTGATTGACCCATTCCAAAGTCTGGGCAATCGGGTCGTTTGAAAACACAGTTTCGCGGTCAAAATCCCCTTGCACCAGGTTGACGCACAGGCCGCCGCGGATGTCTACCGCGGGTATGACCCGCATTTTTAGGAACCAGCTTGCGCCTTAACCAACTCCACAAGCTGGTTAAAGCGCGTCTGATCGGTCGCCGCAATTTCAGCGAGCATCTTGCGATTCAGTTCAATTTTCGCCTGTTTCAATCCCTGAATGAATCGACTGTAAGAAATGCCGCATTGTCTGGTGGCAGCATTAATGCGTGCTATCCAAAGACGGCGGAAATCCCGTTTTTTGTTGCGGCGGTCCCGATACGAATACTGTCCAGCATGTTCCACACTTTGACGGGCTGTTTTCATGAGGCGATGCCGACTTCCCCGATAGCCCGATGCAAGTTTCAAGTATCCTTTACGGCGTCTGCGGGACGCTGGTGCATTTGTTGCTCTAGGCATGGCTTTATCCTCGCTTTCTACTCTTTAAGCGTATGGTAACAAGCGTTTGACGCGTGCAGTTTCAGACGGGCTGACCACAACGGGAGTCCTTAACCTGCGTCTCCGCTTTGCCGATTTGTGCGTCATCAGATGGCTGGCATACGCCTTGTCCCGCTTAAACTTGCCGGTTTTAGTTCTGCGGAAACGTTTCATCGCAGCGCGGTTGCTCTTGATTTTTGGCATATTTACTCTCCTTAGTATCTGAGGTTCTGGGGAACATTTTCACAATTCTAGCGTTGCTCACGAGCATTAAGCCTTGTCGAAGAAAACATCCCTTTCTGTTTCCCGAAAAGAATGAAAGAAACGTTGGGTCTACTGTACTTATTTAGACGGGGACAGAACGATACTCATGGTCCGTCCCTCAAGTTTCACGTTATTTACGTCGATTTGTTCCTGATGAAGGTCTTTTGTACCTTCAAGTACACGAGCAAGAACTTCGCGGCCAAATTCGGGATGTGCCGTTTCTCGCCCTCGGAACATGACGGTCACTTTAACTTTGTTTCCTTCTTGCAAGAATTCTCGAACATGATTTGTCTTGAACGTAAAGTCATGAATATCGATCTTGGGACGATACTTGACTTCTTTTACGACAACAGCGTGCTGATGTTTTTTGGATTCTTTGGCCCGTTTGCTTTGTTGGTACCTATACTTCCCATAGTCCATAATGCGGCAAACTGGCGGCGACGCACCTGGCGCCACTTCGACTAAGTCGAGACCTCTCCGTTCTGCTTCCGCAACGGCGTCTGCGGGGCTCATGATTCCCAATTGCACGCCATTTTCGTCGATGACCCGCACCTGCCTGGCGTGGATCATCTCGTTAACGCGAACCCGGTTATCTACCTTTGCGATGCTTCAATCCTCCTTTTTGGGGTATTGTGGATTTAATAACGTGGCTCATCTCACTTCAATACCCGAACATCTCCAACAAAAAACGCGACGGAAACTCTCTGCTTCCGTCGCGGAAACTCACCAAAGGAGCTTTTCGGATAATGCGCTTCCAGCGCTACCCTGCAAACAGGTATCATAACCGCAGCAAGGTGAGAAGCAGAGGCTTCTTCTTAGATAATCCACATTCAATGTACTAAAGAGTAGCATGACTACAGGGTGTAAGTCAATCTCACCGAACACTCACTGAGCATCTCTTGGGAAACCTTCCCAAGAAGTGTTTGCTTCTAACGTATGGTGTAAAATTTAGAAAAGGAGAACTACATGGTTTTCTCTTACAAGAAATCGGTTGGGACAATATTAAGCTTAGCCATTGTTTTACTTACACTGGGATGCACCATTGGCGGGCCTCGTCATTCAGCTGCTTTCACGGATGAATGGATGAGGAGCCGATCATCAGAAAAGAGAAATAGTTTGGCTGCCCAAGAAGAAGAAATAACTCTCTTAGGGAAGCCCGGTGGGCCAAGAGCCTACGTATACCGAGACGAAAAAGGTAGTCCTCAACTCGCCATAGGTGGTTCAGGAGGATTAAGCGCCGACGTTCGGGTTGATGATGGCTCTCCTGAGGTCAAGTTAAAGTACAAAATCGGTATTGGGGGTAAGAAACAAAACCTAAGAGAGACTCTGCCCAAAGAAACAAAACCATAACATGGTATTCTTTAATTACTAGGCAAGGGACAAAAGCGTATTGGTGGCTACAACCGGTTTTCTTGACCGTGTAGAATCCTAGAGATGTTTTCTTTGTGACGCACCAATATTAGCAAGGTTATCGCAGACACTCCGAGTCGAAGAGTCCAGGGCTCCGGCAACAAATCGAACGGGGCGGTTATCCACTCAAACGGAAGCAAATAGACCAGAAAGGTCATGACAACTGCCGATAGACAGGAACCCAGGCTCACCATTCTCGACCAGAGTACTGTCAGCAAAAACACTGATGCAGCAATCAATGTTGGTAAAGGACACAAGGTTAGGAAAACACCTGCACTGGTTGCCACGCCTTTACCCCCTTTAAATTTCAGAAACAACGAAACAGTGTGTCCTAGAATCGCCGCAACGCCGCACAAGAGCGGTGCATATTCCCATAGAGAAATTTTCGACAAAAGGATCACTGCAAATACGCCTTTTAGGACGTCTGCGCCTAACGCAATCGCCCCCATTCTTTTTCCCAAAACCCTCAGTGTATTTGTTGCACCGATGTTTTTACTTCCATGCTGTCGAATGTCAATTCCCCGAAACCACAGTCCCAACCACAAGCCGGATGGGATGGAACCCAAGGAATAAGATAGAAACAAAGCTATAATGGTAGTTATGATCTCTTTCATCTTTTGTATGAAATTATTAAGTTAACCTGTGGCGGAATCGTTTTTCTCTTCTCTCAATTCTATCTTTATTGGGACGCCAACAAAACCATGTTCTTTTCTAATGCGGTTTTCGATGTGACGCACGTAGCTGAAATGGAACAGTCTTTTTTGATTAACGAATAAGACAAAAACGGTTGGTTTAATACTAGCTTGGGTTGCGTAAAGGATGCGAGCCACGCGTCCCTTGTGATAAGAACCCGCGCCGCTTGTGCGAATGTCCTGCATCAAACGGTTCAATTCACTTGTTGATATCCGTTTGGTTGCTTCTTGCGCCACGAGCTCGACCCAATCGAGCAAGGCCGTGAGACGAAGCCGGGTTAGGCTTGAAATAGTAACCATCGGGAAGTAGCTGCAAAATGGCGCTTTGTATTCGATTTCCTCTTTTATTTTTGCCAGGTGCGCTTTCTTGTTTTCGATTAAGTCCCACTTGCTCCAAGCCCAGACCGCGGCTTTGCCTTGTTCTTTAATATATTCAAAGATCCGTTTATCCTGTTCGGTGATGCCTTCTGTGGCGTCAGTCAAAACAACGGTGACATCCGATTCCCTAATGCTTCGGAGTGTTCTGCTTACACTGTATCGCTCTACCTCTTGGCGTATTCCCGCTTTACGTCGGAGTCCAGCGGTATCGACAAGGAGATAGCACCTATCTTTCCAGCGGAACTCCACATCAACGGAGTCCCGTGTAGTGCCCGGTATATCGGTCACAATCATACGCTCTTCATCTAGTAAGGCATTCACTAATGAAGACTTTCCAACGTTCGGGCGTCCTACGATTGCCACCCGTGTTACAGTGGATTCTGTGCCGGGTAACGCCACTTCATTGCCGTTCGAACAGACCCTGGGAGTTAAGTGAAGAGCCGAGACGATGGCTTCCATTACGGCGTCTGTATTGCGACCGTGCGTAGCAGAAACTGGAATAGGGTTTCCCAGTCCGAGTTGAAAGAAATCAGCAGCCAACAGTTCCTGTTTTTCGTTGTCTAGTTTATTTACTGCCAGTACGATGGGTTTATTGAGTCTGCGCAACTGCTCGCACAGGTCTAGGTCTGTACGGGTCAATTCTTGTCTGCCATCTACGACGAACAAAACAACATCTGCTTCCTCAAGGGCTTTACGGACTTGTTCCTGTATTTTCCGGGTTATGGGGTCGATGGGGTCTGCCACAATACCGCCCGTATCGGCAATCAGCATTTCCACCCCATCCCAGATTGCCTTTCCATAGTTGCGGTCTCTGGTCACCCCCTCTTGTTCATGTACAATCGCACGAAAACGTCCTGTCATTCTATTAAACAAGGTCGATTTGCCGACATTAGGACGGCCGCAGATGACAATGCGCGGCAATTTCATGTGATCATCCGCGATGTTCATCTTCGCTGCCCACCTGCTTTAGACCGTCACGGAGATAATCAAAAAATGATATAACAGACAATACGGTGGTAATGTAGACCATCATGTTTGAGTACTTGGTCTCCAATAGAACACAGCAAATTGTCGCCATTTGAAAGGCAGTCGTGAGTTTGCCGGAAATACGGGGGCGAACACGAAGGGGGCCGAAGAACTCGTTAATTAAATAGGAGCCGAGAACAATAATGATATCTCGACTTAAAACAATAACGGGAAACCACGCTGGTATTCGGTAGGCAAACTCACGGTTCACCGCCAAAAAAACAAAAGCGATGTTTATCAAAAGTTTATCGGCTAGAGGATCCAATACCGCCCCAAGTCGTGTTTTTTGGTCAAACATACGCGCAATAAACCCATCAAGAGCATCGGAGATGGAGGCTAAAGCAAACACGAACAAAGCAGCATAACGCAAATAGGGTTTGTTATGCTCGTACATCATTACAAGCACAATAAAAACCGGAATGAGCAGTAACCTGCCTATGGTAATACGGTTGGCGAGAGTCACTTTTTGTTCCTGAGATACCTTATTTAGGCAAGACAATTTCTTACTGCCGTGCCCCTTATCTCAAATCAAATAACGCCGCGTCAAAAGCTGTTTGTCTTTTGAGGTAGGTGACGGCGAATTTGGGCAATAAGTTCTGCCGGTGTAAATGGCTTGATGATGACTGTTGCGGCACCGACCCGTTTGCTGCGAGCGCGGGCGTCTACTGTGTGGGCAGAGGTCAAACATAATATCGGTATGTCTTGGGTCTGAGGATTTGCCTTCAGTTGTTCGGCCACCTCATATCCACTCATCATCGGCATCATGATATCCAGCAGTATAAGATCAGGCATTTCCGTTTCAGCTGCATCCAGAGCGCTCAAACCATCATATGCTTTTACTACGTCAAACGATTCATTCCGAAGAGCCTGCTCGATAAAATCAACGACATCGCGTTCATCGTCAACAATTAATATCTTAGGCTTGTTCATGTCTATCTCCCCGTTCTTCTGGTTCGACGGTTTCCAACAGTAATATCTATGATGTGCATTCGCGACTGTCCCCCTCTACGCAGGGGGATGATCGGTCTCGGAATCGGGCGGAGAGGAACGGATGGTTCTGAGCGTCGAAAGTCGGTCAGCCGAAGCTGAATGCCGTGATCATATAAACCTTCGGCTGTCTCTTTGTTGCGTACGATCAATCCTTCTACGGGTGCCGCTAGTGGGATCGTAAAGTCCTCATCCCGCATCAACTGAACCATAATGGCTGTACCTGGCGGAAGGGAGTCCAGCATACGAATACGCATCCCATACGGATTCACATCAACGACGACTCCTTGAAATGTCATTTCAGGTTCGTCTTTCGGCCAGACCAAGCAGGGACGGCAAGTGGGCGTACGGGCTTCACGACGTTTCCCCCGCCGCAGACACTTGGCATCTTCCGAAAAGAACATCTCATCTGGCATAGGAGTCACCGTCCTTGTTTGTAGACTGGTCTATCGAACAAGTTGATTTCAAATTCTACATTTTCGCAAAGTCTTTGACAACTTTATTGTTCCTATCAGATTTAAAATTAAACGCAGTATATATGATTCTTGTACACCCTTACTTCTTACGCATTTTCCTAGACTGTACAAATAAAAGTCAGCGATCTTGATAAGATTTCCTCAAATTTGTTGGCAGTATTCCTAATGACTCCCGATATTTTGTGACAGTCCTCCGCGCAATATTGATTCCCTGTTCTCGAAGCAGATCCGCAATGCGTTGGTCACTTAGAGGTTTAGACTTATCTTCCTCGTCAATCATGCGCTTTATCAACATTTGCACACTTTTGGAGGACTGGTTCTCGCCAGAGTCATTTTTTAATCCGGGAGAAAAGAAATACTTCATCTCGAACAGACCTTGGGGAGTTTGCATGTATTTCCCTCGGGTTGCTCGACTTACTGTTGCTTCGTGTACTCCGACTTTATCTGCTATTTCTTGCAAGGTCAACGGCTTAATCGCTTCTACACCTTTTTCGAAAAACTCATGCTGAACCTCGACGATGGCTTTGGCAATTCGAAGAATGGTATTTTGCCGTTGATGAATATTTCTCATGAGCCATTTGGCAGACTCTATTTTTTCCCGCAAATACTTCTTTTCTTCGCTGTTTAAGTTCTTGCTTTTAGCCAGCTGTAAATAGTTGCTACTTACTCGGACTTGCGGGGTGAATTCGTCGGAAAGATAAACTCGGAATTCGCCGGTTTCTTCATCTTTTTCGACGATTACATCAGGGACGACGTACTGAGGCGGTGACGAATCATATTCGTAGCCTGGCCAGGGGTTTAAACGCGCCAGCATTGACTTTAACTGCTCAATTCGTTCCGGGGTGGTATTCATAGCCCGTGCAATACGAGGTATCTGACCTCGTTCGAGTTCTAATAAATGATTCGAGACCAGTTCACGCAGTTCGGGTTCATCAGGATATTCCACTTCGGCTTGAAGCAAGAGACATTCCACAACATCACGAGCCCCGACACCCGTGGGTTCGAACCGTTGGATAAGGTGAAGGACTGCCTCTACGTCTGACTCACTCGCACTCAACTCTTTCGCAATTTCCTCCAGAGAGCCCGTAAAATACCCTCGGTCATCGATATCGCCGATGATGCGTTCGCCAATGAGCGCTTGCTGGGGTGAAGTAGCGGCAAGACGTAATTGGGCTAAAAGTCTGGATTTCAGGGATTCTTCTCGAGTTATGGACTGCTCGTAAAAATCCCGGCGTTCTGCGGCATCGGGGTTAATACTGAAGTCGCGTTCTGACTTCCCTAAGCCCTTCCATCGCTCTGAGAAATCGTCCAGGTCAAAATCAATGTCATTAACATCATCCTCGGTGCTAGAAGGACCGGGCGAAACTTCCTCTCTTATGGGGTCTTCAGTCCTATCGGCTTGCTCAAGTACAGGATTTGTTTCCAGCTCCTGCTGAATGTATTGTTCCAGTTCCAAGGTAGATAATTGGAGAATCTGAACGGCTTGCTGCATCTTTTGCGTCAGCATCAGGCGCTGCGTTTGAGTCTGAGCAAGGCGCTGTTCCATATGAATCATAAGGCATATATCCTCGAGAGCAATTCTTATGCCATTTTAACCTAAGGAAAAAGATAAGTCAATTGAAATAACGGCAATGCTGTGTTACAATACACCATAAAATGGATTCATAAGTTATCTATTGACAATATATTGTATAATACAAGAGACTAAGGTGTGATTCGTTTCTGTCTTCTGGGGAGCGGCAGTAAGGGCAACGCAATATTTATCGCCTCTGAAAGGATTCGGATATTAATTGACAACGGCTTAAGTTTTCGCCAATTAAAAGAAAGACTACGTACCGTCGGAGAGAGCGTTGACAACTTAAGTGCCTTATTTGTCACGCATGAACATTCAGACCATATTCAGGGGATTGGGACGCTCGTTCGGAATGTTCCGATGCCGGTTTTTGTGACGCGCGGAACGGCAGACGCCATTTACAGAGCTCATGGCAATTTGTCCAATGTGGAGCTTTTCGAGGCGGGTGACCGCATTCCAGTTGCAGACCTAGAAATTACCAGTTTTAGTGTTTCACATGATGCCGTAGACCCCGTGAACTATGTCGTTTCTAGTAATGGGACAAAGTTAGGCGTTGCGGCAGACTTGGGCTATGCTTCAAAGCTCGTGTTTTCGAGATTACAAGGGGCTCATGCTCTATTGCTTGAGGCGAATCATTGTCCGGATTTGTTGATGAAATCTAAATATCCTCCTTATGTCAAACAAAGAATCCTCAGTAAGTCCGGACACATGTCGAACCGAGAAATGCGAGATTTTCTTGCTCAACTGTTGCATCGGGACCTGAAATTGGTAGTACTGGTGCATCTCAGCGAAGAAAACAACCGTCCCGAACTCGCATTGCAGAGCGCTTTGGATGTGCTTTCCCATACATCTATACCTGTACACGTGGCAACACAACATGCGCCTACACCTATGTTCGAAATAAAGCCATGACTAGCCGGGACTTTTTCCAGAGTGAAGCCGTAACGAGACTGCTTCAACGGATTCACTTGGCAGCGGGGGCGCCGGTAGCTATTCACGTCATCACACAGGATTCTGGAGTCGAACTGATTACAAGCAATGGCATGTGCCCTGTTTGCGCCTTTTTCCCCGGTAACTCGAAACTTCATGTTACATGCATGGATAGTTTGAAAAGAGCTTTGGCTCAGGCGGTCAAAAAAAAGTATTTGGTGCCTTTCATCTGTCCAATGGGATTCTCGTGTGTCTCCATATGTATGGACCCAAGAGCTGGGTTGGTACTGACAATTGGACCTTATTGCCCCGATGATGCGGAAGAATCGCTCCTGCTAGATTTGAAAAGGGGTCTGATGAGGCTCGGTCTCGATCCAACCCCAGCAGAACGCCTTGCGCGAAAAATCCATCGTGCGCCAGCTTCCTGTATACCCGAGATTACTCTCTGGGCAGTGGATGACCTGTTGAACATCTTTCGCCAAAGGAGGGCCGGCGAACGAGATGTCGTTGAAAATGTTGACGAAGAGCCCAATGAAGTGTCGGTTCTCTCCAAGAGCAGCAAAAGAAAATCAAGGCGTCCGGTTACTTTTGGACAAGCGGTCGCTGTCGCGTTGGCATCCGGAGACCAAACTCAGTACAAACGGTTGATTCTTCTTCGCCTTTCCTCAGAAATGGAAGGAGGCGAGAATCCGCCGGTAGCACTCTTGCGTGCCCGTGTTTTGGTTTTGCTGGGAGAAGTGCTTACAGGCATATCGGCGACGGATCTGTTTGAAGAGGCGCATCGGGACGTGCGCTATCAGGAACTTGCCGCGGTTGAGCAGATAGACACTATCGAAGCTGCCTTAGATTTTTTTAAGCGGTTTTGGGGAATTCTTCCGCATCCAAGCGGTATCAATCAGGAAATGAGAGCCCTGGTCAGGCGACTGAATGAGTTACTCATGAAAGATATTGTTCACTACGGTTCTTTAAGCGAGGTTGCATGCTCATTAGGAATTCATCCTTCAACGTTTTCAGGAAAGTTTAAACAAGCTTTCGGTGTTTCTTTTACAGATTACGTAAATAGACTGCGCGTGGAAAAGGCAAAAGCACTTCTTAAATTGAAGTCCATTTCAATCGATGAAGTTGCTCGTCGGGTGGGCCTGGGTAACTCTGGCAGTCTCAACCGTCTTTTCCGCGAGATGGAAGGCTTTTCTGCTTCGTATTTCAGAAGGTATTAGGTGAAACAATTTCAAATCATAATAACCAGGCTCAAACAGTGGTGGCTTCGCTTACGCTGTCCCACGGAATTTCTTTGTGACAATTGTTTGTATGATCATCCTGCCGCATGTAATCAACCGGCACGCCCAAATGCTGTAAAATGTCCATATTATAAACCGAAGTGAATCCGTTTGTCCGACTGCATCAATTTTTTGTTTTCGTACTGAGTCGTTTAATGACCGGAAGAAATCCTTATCCGTTTTTCCGGAGGCGGTGCCTAGCAGTTGAGTTAATTTGGTCAGATTGTTTTCGTCACGACAAGAGTTAATTCGGATTGAGGTTTGTCGGAATTTTTATCGGATTTTCAGCACTGTACGAGGCAATTATCTCAAGCGACTGCGTCGACTTGGGGCGGAGAGGATGCAAAGTGGTGTACGGAGTGTCAACCAAGTATTATCGAATTTGAGCCGCAGACCAAGAATGTTGGTTGTTTCTTTTTGTATCAAAAATCTGTTAGGTTAAATTGATGAACCTTCAGAGATAGTTCTTTTGGGTATCGTGGGGCAACTGAATGAAACGTTTCGGTGTGATAGTTCGGCAAGATGGGGGCATGACAAGGTCTCCTTTTAATTCTTTGGTGGGTTCTTTTCTCCTCTTCCCCTTATTGCTGCTGCTTTTCGCATTTTTCGAAAGTGGCTGTGGTAAAGAACGAACACCCGAGTCTCTCGCGATGCCTTCCGTGACGCCAAACGCGCCTTTAACTGTACCATTATTGAGTCTTACGCCTGAAAAAGCAGTCTTGGCGATGGGCATACCCCCTTTGAATGATTTGGCGGAAAAAACAAAGAGGTTCGCTGCCCGTGTGGGTGTCCTGCCCTCGGGGGGTGAACCTGCTGACGAAACAAACGTGCTCTTCTGGAATGAGTTTTTTGAAAAGCTCTCTGATGAACATTTTAGAAGTATGGACATCGATCCGACCCGTCCCTTGGCTTTTTTTGTAGGTGACAACCAGATGGAGCTCGTCGTAGATGAACTGTTACGTATGCTCGAGGCGTCGGAAATTTACAACAATGTGACACCTGAGTCTGCCGGGACCCACGTCGGAGAAATGACAAATGACAGTGTTCCCGGTCAAGACACTTCCCATGCCACTTTTAGCGGTATGGCACTACGAGAGATGTTGAAAAAGCTCCCCTGCGCGGCTGTTGTGCCTTGCATAAGTGCTGATAAGGCTTCGACCGTGGCAAAAAGGATTGCAGCGTGGTTCGGGATTGATATGGCTGAGACAACCACGCCCATGCATTTAGAAAACGTAAGCATATCGTCCCAAATCGATCCCGTCAGGGGTTCGTTTGCTGGTTTTTTTGTGGTAGAAGACTGGCTTTTTTGGAGTAATGATGCGGAATTGCTCAAGGGAATCATAGATCGGCTTAAGGCACCTTTGACGTTGCGTTACGGCACGTCAGCGTGTCCGGCTACGGCGCGCGATGAGATTGTTCAGCTAGTCCGCTTGGATAAACTGGGTCCGGCAATTGCGACGGCAATTCGCGGAACAACGGTTTCCGATGTTTCCATATATTCATGGCTGGAAAAACTCGCGAGGCTCTTGGAGAATGTGGGAAACATACCTGCCAGTTCCGACGCGCTGATTGTGTCTTGCGCGTATACCGACGAACGCCTGGAGTTTTTGTTGCGCATCGACGCCAGTCAATATACGCAGGCATTGGAGGGGTTAGGTGTAGCAAAACCGTTTGAACAGCTCCGGTGCATTCCTGAGAATGCGGAAGCCATTGTGGCGTTTCATATCGATCCAGATTCAAAGCGCGAACTAGAGTTACAATTGGACAAGTTATTGGTTGGAGGTATGCCGACGGACAAGGAAGCTTCTCAAACAGATGGCTTGGGTAAGGTGCTTACGAGTTGGCTCGGAGAGCAAGTGATTCTTTCTGCACAGGGCTTCGGCAAGGCCCAGCCCGCCTTTTCTCTTGTCACGATGACGCCCTACCCAGATGCGATCAAAGGTTTCTTGGCAATGCTTGGTGGATCCGTTCCGGCTGTCGAGCAATATGCAGGGGCAGAGATCTATTGTTTGGAGGGTCTGCCAGACTTGGGCGAATTAATCGCCTTTGGAATTGACAAGAATAAGGTGTTTATTTCCTCAGACTTATCAACACTTAAGACCATGCTAGACATGCAGTCTGGAGTTGTGAAAAAAGACTCGCCTTTGGACAGGCTTCAGGTTTCTTTACCTCCTGATGTGGGTTTATATAGCTTTGTCATGTTTAAAGACTCATTCTTGAAGTTTGTGACAGATTTGGTGCAGGCTACCGAGGCGGGTAATATGGGGTTCCATACGGTTCACCTTTCTGACGTGTTGGTGCTGCTTCAAATGCTGAAATGTGATTTGTACATGCTAAACTACAGGGATGGGCTATGGCTTTCCTCCAAAACCGTGTTACACCTTAAGTGACTATTGGGGGATTCCATGGATGCTCAACGCGAGTACTGACGATGGCTGAGACTTTCTTCTCTGCTGTAATTCCGAGTAGTGTAGACGAGATACAAGAACCTTTGCTGCAAGCGGTGGCAGCTTTAACAGAGCGTCACTGGGTACCTAGGGGACGGGAATTCTACGCAAGATTATGTTTGGAAGAAGCGATAGTCAATGCAATTATCCACGGGAATGCCTCGGACCGAAGTCGGTCGGTACGTCTTGAGATGACAGAAGACAGGGATGTGTGTATTATCAAAGTTTTCGACGAAGGCGAGGGCTTTTCCGTGGATGAAGTTCCTTTGCCGCACGCGGATGCGGTGAGTGGCAGAGGAATTTGTATTATTCGCCATTGTATGGAAGATGTCCAATACAACAAAGAAGAAAAATGTTTGGTGATGAGAATAAAGAGAAAAGTTGAAGACCACGGAGTGCAGGACCATGAGTAACGAACCGCTTATTACTTTTGAAGAGCAAGGCTCCATTCTGGTCGGGCGTATACAAGCAACGAGTGTACTTGACGCCCGTAATGTAGCAGCCTTTGGGTCCTTGTTGCTTTCGAGAGCAGAGTCTACCCCAGGCATCCAAATCTTACTTGACTTCAGTCAAGTAAGTTATCTTTCGAGCGCCGTATTGAATGAACTACTGAAGGTGCATCGGAAGTTATTGGAAACAAATGGAAGCCTCCGTCTCGCAGCTCTAAACCAGGACATACGGAAAGTCTTCGAAATAACCAATCTTGACAAAGTTTTTGTGATTTACGACTCTTTGGGAGATGGCTTACGGAAGTTCCAACGCTCGATCGCCATTGAGGCACAGGAGAGATCGTGGAATAACATAGGCAAACAAGAGTGAACCGTACTTGTTACTTCTTGTGAAGAAATCTCTTCTGACAAAGTTCATTTGTTTAATTCTATCAATGCCCAAAGATACGTCAAAGGGGGATATCAGGCTTCTATCCCATATAGGGAGATTAATAGAAGGGACAAAATGCTATGAAGGCGAGTAGACGCACCGTACTAAAGAGCCTTGCAATGGCGGGACTAACTCAGCATGGACGTGTTCATTCGGCTGAGAAACTACCTGAAGTTTTTCGAAAGAGTCAAAAACAAGATGAGAAAAGGTTGGACTGCGAGATTCTTGTGGCGGGTGGAGGTATGGCAGGCGTATGTTGTGCGCTGGCTGCCGCGCGTTGCGGTTCAAAAGTAATACTCGTTCAAGACAGGCCGGTGTTGGGTGGTAATGCTTCGAGCGAGGTTCGTCTTCACATTTGTGGCGCTGATTGTAGTGGGCGGCGCGGAATTCCGCTGTGTACTGAAGCGAGAGAGGGCGGTATTTTGGAGGAATTGCGCCTGGACAATTGTGTGCATAACCCTCAGCGTTCTGCGTCTATGCATGATTTGATCCTGTATGATAAATGTCGTCGTGAACCCAACATTACCTTGTTCCTAAACACCTCCGTCGTGGGCGTAAAGATGTCGGGAACGCGCATTAAGGATGTTATTTGTCACCGACCATCTACCGAAGATATTTTCAGGATTTCTGCCCACATTTTTGTAGACTGTACAGGCGACGGCAGATTAGGGTATGAGGCAGGTGCTCCATTTGTCCAGGGTAGAGAAGCAAAGAGCGTTTTTAACGAGAAGTATGCCCCTGAAGTGGCGGATCGTCAGACTCTGGGTTCTTCGTTGCTGTTTCAAGCCAGAGAATATGACAAACCGATGCCTTTTGAGGCGCCTCCCTGGGCGCGTAAGTTCACCGAGGAAGACCTTCGTCTTAGGCCACATCCCCCGGCTGCGGGCGAGCTCGATTACGGTTTTTGGTGGGTGGAGTGGGGTGGTCAACTTGACACGATAAAAGATAACGAAACTATTCGTGACGAATTACTGTCACTATTTCTGGGCATATGGGACCATATCAAGAATCAGGGGGATCATGGTGCCGAATGTTGGGCATTGGAGTGGTTCGGGTTTCTTCCTGGGAAAAGGGAAAGTCGTCGTTTTGTTGGATTGTACACGTTAAATGAAAATGACGTTTTAAGCTCAAGACCTTTTGAAGATGCCATCGCTTACGGCGGTTGGCCTATTGACTTACACCCTCCAAATGGACCCGACGCGAAAGATTCTCCACGAATCACGGGTGAGTTTGTTCCTTTTTTGTACGACATACCTTTGAGGTCTTGTATCTCATGCAAGGTGGAGAACCTAATGTTTGCCGGGAGAAACATTTCGTGTTCTCACGTAGCCTTTGGCAGCACAAGGGTTATGGGGACTTGTGCTGTTGTTGGTCAAGGGGTAGGCACGGCAGCGGCTTTGGCTGTTTCGGAAAAACTTACCCCCCATCGTCTTATTCAAGAACCCACGTTGGTGCGCAAAATCCAGCAACGATTGCTTCGAGATGATGCGTACCTAATTGGCTTTCGCAATTCTGATCCTGCCGATAAAGCGACTATAGCTCATATCACCGCCTCTAGTGAAACAGAAGATGCTCCCGCGCATAGGGTGGTTTCTGGCCAGAGCCGGTCAGTTCATGGCGAACGGGGAGCCCCGCCAGACCGCGCCTTTCCGGGCACCCATAGGTGGATGAGCAACGCCGAAGCAGGTTTACCTGCCTGGCTTGAGTTACGTTGGGATGAGCCTATTAAGATACGAGAGGTGCAACTTATTTTTGACACGGGCTTGCACCGATTGCTGACGTTACGACATTATCCGAAGTTTGCCGAAGCTGAGTTTTGGGGCAAACCCCAGCCGGAAACCGTAAAAGACTACACGTTGGAGGGAGATGTTGAAGGCAACTGGGTTCCACTCGTATCGGTCGTCGGTAACTACCAGCGACGACGTGTTCACTCTCTTACCATGGCGCAGCCTGTGCATGCATTGCGGATATCCATTGCTTCTACGAATGGGATAGATCATGCAAGGATTTGCGAAGTTCGCGTTTACGACTGAGACGATTGCTCAGAAATTTCTGGAAAGGAAACATTTCTTCAGATGATGACAAAACGTGAGCGCGTATTGCGTACGGCTCGATTTGAGGAAACAGACCGAGTGCCTTTATATGATATTTTTCAAAATGATGCAGTTATTCAACACTATTCGGGACAATTTCCCACGCCAGAATTGGGTGTTCGTCCCGTGGCGTTCGCGGTGGGGCGTGCGCTGGATATGACCAGAATGGTGAGTGCTCCACAGCCATCGAGAGAAATTGTGCATGAAAATGGATTTCGAATCCGGACAGAACGGTGGACTTCTTGGATCGTTGAAAGACCATTTCACGATACCGAGACGTTGTTGCCATGGGTAAAACAAGAGATTCGGAGGTTATCATCTTGCAACTATTCGGACGATGATAAGAGGCGTTTTTTTGAACATATAGACACGCTCCGCGCCATCTTTGCCGAAGCAGACCCAACCGGTAGAAAGGACCCGACCGTTTTAGTTATAGAAAGTGGTGTGGGTTTGACGGAAATGTATCACAGTGTTGGAATGGAGCTTTTTTCAGAACTTATGTACGAGGCGCCGGACCTTGTGGAAGAGTGGCTAGAGACACGTCTACAACTCGAACTGCGACGCGTCGAGCGAATCGCGGATCCGGACGTCATCCCGATTGCATTGACTTACGACGATATCGCACACAAGACGGGCACCTTGTTTTCACCTGACTGGTTACGCAAGTATTGGGTACCTCGTCTCAAACGGCTCACAGACGCTTGGCATAGCCGAGGTGTTTTGTGTCTTTTCCATTCAGATGGAAATCTCTGGGGAGTCATGAACGACCTAGTTGGTGCGGGTATTGATGGCTTAAATCCTCTTGAAACTCTGGCCGAAATGACTGTTGAAAAAGTTCGAAGTCGATATCCTAATCTTTTTCTCGCGGGAGGCATTGACGTCAGTCAGTTATTGACCGTAGGTACCCCGGATGAAGTTCGTGCTGCCTGCCAACAAGCCATCCGAGTGACTGAAGGACGGGGGTTTTTTATGGGCTCGAGCACGGAGCTTCATTGGGAGGTTCCTCTCGAAAACGCAATTGCAATGTTTGAAACCGCGTGGGAATCGGCAAAAAACTAGTTCTTCGTAAGCACAAACGAGACTTTAGCTGACACCGGTTGTTGTTTTCCCGAGATGACGTCCATTTCAACATGAGAAAGTGCATATCTTGTGGAGACGCCCTGGGCTACGATCTCTACACTGTGCTGTCCTTCAGAAAGTTTAGAAACATCAAGGTCATAGGCATACCCTTCTGAGACAGAGGCAACCGTTTGGGAATCCAACTTGATCTCGTATCCGGTCGGTTTGGGCCCCAGTAATGTCCATTCCAGTTTCACAGTACGGTCGGTAACAATCTGTTTCTCAACGGGAGAGCCTATGGCTAGCAGCGTATCTTCAGGAGCGTTTCCACGTAGTTTGTCTAGTAATGCGTGTGTTAGGTTGAGGTAATAGAACCCCCAACCCCCTTTGTCTCCACGGTACCCCGGCGCCGTAAGAGACACGGGTTCCAAATCATCACTAAGCTCGACACTGTAGCTGTCTACATAAATGTCTCGGTTCGGCCCATAACCTTGTCCCTCAGCTTGACCCGCGAATTCGTTCCACTGGTGAAGCAAAACAACGCGGGGTCTGTCCTCTAAAGCAGCTTTAAAGGTTTCGATGTAAGTTGTGCCGCCGCGCCTTCCTTTCGCGGTTGGCCTGAGCCATCCCCCCTCTGCAAAAAACGCCGGTGTGACGGTTATAACCTCCGGCTTGCCATCACGGAAGGTTGTTACAGGACGAATGGAACCGTCCATCCATGACCAGTAACCCCGTTCGTGATGATGCGTGGACTGTAACTGAGTAGACATCCAACGAACCGTGAAATGGGCGTCGTTAACCGGCGGCTCGGTCTGTGCAACGGTGGCGGTATCCAGTATGACAATTAAGGGTTTCCCATCATAATCCAACCAAAGTCCATCGAAGCGTGGATTCATAAGGTAATTTTCATCTATCCATTGGAGGAGCTCGTTTATGGCGGTCATCGTGGTTGCCGGGCCGTTGCTCAGCCCCGGCATAAGAACCACTTTGGGTACATCCATTCCTTCATCTCGCATTTGTGCCAGTGTTTCAAGAAGGATAGTGGTGGCATGAATAATCTCATTTGTTTCGCGCGGTCTCTCATTCCAATGTTGTTTGCCCCAGATGTGATTTGACCAGTCGGGCATTATGAAATTGATTCCGAGGTCAATGAACCACAAGATGTGTTGGCGCAATACGTCTCGGTTGTAAGAATCGTAGAAGCCCATGATCGGGACAGCATGTGCCGTTTGCCAGAAAGCATTTTTCGGTGTAAACCACGGTTCCCATTGGATGCCAACGAGGGTTTCATCATGGGGGAGAATCGGCATTTCCCGGTTTTCGACTTCGACGACTAAAGGCTTGGAAAGAACCGATTTGTTTTTCTTCAGGGTTCCAGCGAAGAGGTCCTCTCTTTTCGGTAAGCCGGGCCAATCATTCATGCTTGGAGCCCACAGACTGGAGTCACAGTTTGAAATGATTTGTGCGGCGGCACCGCTGCCGATGGACGGATTTGGCCAGTTATCGGGCTTTGTTGCCCAGGTCTCCCAGGATTCGTCGCTGATTTCCCACAAGGTCTTTTCATCGGTTTGCAGTCGGAGTGCCGCCATAAGTCCAGCAGGCCCTTCAGAGTTTTCTGCTTCTAAAGCTATGACGTTCGTTCCAGGGGTTAACAATTCTTTGATATTCGAAAACACGGAAGTCTTGTGCCACCCTTGTGCTGTCCCTAAAAGTTTCCCATTTAAGAACACGGTGCAGATGTCATCCACCACCACGTAAAGCGAGGCTTCGTGGATCGTAGCCGGAACAGTGAACGCACGATTGAAATAAGCTTTGGACTTTGTCTCAACAGGCTTCTGTGCCCAAATAAACTTGGCAGACGAAGCTCCTTCGTAAGGTATTGCGGCGACTTCGATCCTGGCTTGTCCAATAGTGGGGAAAGGAATCAAAAAGGTTGCTTTGCCTTGGGCATCAGTTCTTTCGTGACTACCCCAACGGCGCTCGTTCACGTAGGGAAGCAAAAGACAATTCTCGAGAGGTTTGCCTGTGCCGTCCGATACTGTGGCGGTAAGAACGACGCTGTGTCCCATCGGGACCTTCTGATGATTGCACGAAAGTTCTATGCGAATGTCTTCCATACCTGTTGCACAAAGATTACATAACGTTATCATTCCAAGCACCGCAGCTGACACTTCTACGCTCCCTTTATTTCTTTGTTATTGCAGTTCCACACATAACACAATAACAGATTCATCATCTCGCCACTGAGGAATGGCGACGACAAAGCCTTCTGGTGTTTTCTCATAATGTAAATTATCTCTTGGGTTGCTGCCTAACGTATAAACGCTACAAATTACGCCGATATCAGAAGGCAGCACAAGTCTTCCGGTAGGTTTGTCCACCAGATGCACATAAAGGCGGTGTGCCTTGGTGGTTGTCTTTGCCCAGGGCACGCCGAGTTCAGGTCCTTTTTTTGTGCCATAGATTGACTCTCCGTTGATTCTCAACCACTCACCAATCTCGAGTAACCTTTGCTCCATGATTTCTGGAATACGGCCATCAGCAGTAGGTCCAATATCGAGCAAAAGGTTTCCACCTCTGCTGGCAGTGTCAACCAGGAGCCTGATCAATTGCTTGCCCGTGGTATAGTCGTCAACGGTTTCATTGCGATTGTACCCGAACGAAGCCCCGATCCCCCGACATTCTTCCCAAGGGTGGTCGCTGTCTTTTTGTACGTTACCGTGTCCGTATTCGGTCGTGTAAAAGCCTCCGTGTACACCGCGGCACTCTTTTCCCCACCGATCGTTGACGACAACTTTTTCGCGGACGGGAGACTCGTTAAAAAGCCAAGCCAAAAACTCTGTTGCACGCCAGACATCGCTGGTATGTTCCCACTCACCATCCGTCCATACGAGGTCTGGTTCGTATCGTACAACTAGGTCTTTCAATTGGGGCAACATTCTTTCGGATACATATCGTTCCACATGGGTGCGATAGGTGGGATTAAACCACTCATACAGAGAATAATAAAAACCCATTTTAAGGCCCCGCGCCTTTACTGCTTCCGAAAGATCACCGCATAAGTCCCTGTGTGGTCCCACATCAACGCTGTTCCAGTTCCAACTTTCGGCACTTGGCCACAGACAGAACCCTTCGTGGTGTTTGGAGGTTAGGACGACGTATTTAGCACCGGAACGTACAAAGATATCTGCCCAATGTTCTGGGTCAAACATTTCCGCCTTGAAAAGAGGTGCGAAATCTTGATACGCAAAGGTTTCTCCGTAATGCTTGCAATGAAACTTCCATGTTTCCCCTTCATGATTTTGCATATCGTGCCAGTACCACTCCGCGTATTTTCCCTTGGGACCCCACGCAGGCACCGAATATACTCCCCAATGGATGAAGATTCCGAATTTTGCCTCCTCGAACCACTCCGGTATGGGGCGTTTGTCGATGGAATCCCATGTTGTTTCAAAGGGACTTTGGGCTTGTAACAGACATAACATTTTGCAAACAAGGCAGGCGCTGCTAGAAACGAAAATCATGCTCTTTTCTCCTAAATGAAAAACAACGTGGTTGCATTCATAACGTTTTTGTCTTTCTGAACGTTAATTACTGTGACAGACTCGTTCAGTAACATACACGAAAGAAAATTCATACTCCATTACAATCGGTTTGGCAAAGCAGTGAAATCTGGATTGCCTTTTTGCTTAAGTTTGATCTGGAGTGATTTTTTGAAGGATACTTATAAGAACTCGTCTAGATTCTTGGTTCGGCAATGTTCCGCCAAATCTTACGTTATTGCTAAATGGAAAAGAGGAGAAGAGCATGAAAAAGATTGTCGTGTTGAGTGGGAAAAGTTTATTGGCAGTTGTGGTAATGGGTGGACTGTTCGGCTTTTTGGCATACGCTGCCGACGAAAAAACTGACGCAAAGGGAGATCTTGCCCCTCTGGAAATCAAGCTGCCACAGCCAAGTTTGGTGGGTACTCCGTTGGATTATTGGTCGGAGCGTCTAGAAGTGACTTTCAAAAAGCGGCCTCCTTTTATGGCTCCCAAAGGAGTTACCAACGTGGCATTGGGGAAATCGGTTACGGCCAGTGCAAAACCGACGTTGGGCAAATTGGAGATGATCACAGACGGTGATAAAGAAGCAAAAGATGAAAGCCTCGTGGAACTTCCGGAGGGCACTCAGTATGTGCAGATAGATCTCGGCGCTCCCCACGAAATCTATGCAATTGTGGTTTGGCATTTTCATGCGGGTGAGCGGGTATACTTTGATGTGATTTGTCGAACCGCAGATGATCCGGATTTTACCCAGAATGTCACCACTCTTTACAACAACGATCATGATAATACCTCTAAGCTCGGAGCCGGAACTGACAAAGAGTATATAGACAACTATGAAGGTCGGCTTATAGATGCCAAAGGTACAAAAGCACGTTATGTCCGTCTGTATAGCAATGGCAACACTACCGACGACAAGAATCATTATCTTGAGGTAGAGGTATACGGCCGTCCACTTTAAACAACGTTTGACTTTTCGGCGGGACCTTTTCAAAGTAAGGTTCCCGCCGTTTCGTTTTATGAGGTTTCTTTCGTTTACTGTGTGTCGGAAGATAGGTGTTCTTATTAGGAGTGCCTAAAATTCAAAAGACCAAGATTTCGTGGTATTTAGTTGGTATTTTGTTTGCCTTCTGTGTGGCTGCTGCGTTTCGTTTTCCTCTTTTGGATAAGCGGCCGATGCACGGCGATGAGGCGAACCAGGCATATCGCACTGGGCAATTGTTAGAGACCGGGCGCTACCGTTACGACCCGCACGAGCATCATGGTCCTACCCTCTATTACCTAACGTGGATTGTGTTGAAGGTCAGTTCCATTCGGACTTTTGCTGATACATCGGAATGGCACTTTCGTATTGTTCCCGTTCTTTTTGGGCTGGGCTTGATTCCGTTAAGTCTACTCCTAGTTGACGGTATGGGTAGAAAGTCGGTCGCGTGGGCGTCTTTACTCACTTCTGTTTCACCCGCGATGGTCTACTACAGTAGGTATTATATTCAGGAAACTCTGCTGGTCTTTTTTTCTTTGGGTTTTATCGCATGCGGCTGGCGATACTATCGCAGTAGAACGATTTCTTGGGCAATAGCGTGTGGGTTTTTTGCCGGGCTGATGCACGCTACTAAGGAAACATGCGTACTTTCCTGGGCGGCTGCCGGCGTCGCTCTCGGTTTTGTCTACGTTGTCGACAGTCTGCTCCGAAGAAAACCCGTTTGTGCTTTTCCCCCTTATGATGTCTGTCTCGCTGTGGGAGTAGGACTCATCGTGGCGGTTTTGACTTCGGCAATTTTCTTTTCAAGTTTTATGACGCACCCAATCGGCATTTGGGACTCTTTAAGAGCATATGCGACATATGTTCAGCGTGGTGTCAGTGAGGGTGAACTTCATCGTCATCCATGGTATTACTACTTTCAAATCTTGCTTTTCACAAAGAGAACCGCTGGACCGTGGTGGAGTGAGGCGTTTCCTTTTGTGTTTTCAATAATTGGTATCGTCTTTACTCATAGGTCTTCGCGGGATGAAAACGCTGCCGTTTTCGGACGGTTCCTCTCCTACTATGCTATCGTTTTGGCTTTACTATACGCTCTCATACCGTATAAAACGCCATGGTGTTTGTTGAGTTTTTGGCATGCGATGGCCTTACTGGCAGGTATAGGCATTGCCGAGTGTTTGGAAAACATTTCGTTGAAGCCTGTGCGGTATGGATTTTTCTCTTTGGCTTTATGCGCTATTCTCCAGCTTTCTGTGCAGAGTTATAAAGCAAATTTTGTATACCCGGCAGATGTGCGAAATCCCTACGTCTATGCTCACACCTCCACAGCGGTTTTTCGTTTGACGAATCGTGTCACAGATATCGCGAGCCTATTAGCGTCTCCTAAAGACCTTCGAATTAACGTGATAGCCGAAAACGATGATTATTGGCCCTTACCGTGGTATTTTCGCGGTTTCCCTTGCGTCGGCTATTGGCATGAGGTGCCCCCGCTGCCCGATGCTGACGTAGTGATTGTCTCCACCAGCCTCAGTGAAACTGTTGAACATCATTTGCAGAACTCTTATCACTCCGAGTTTCATGGTTTGCGTCCAAATGCTTTGGTAAAGCTGTATATTCGACGTGAGCTTTGGGAGAAATTTATGGCCGAAAGGGTCTGACGTTTTCGGGGGGCTATATCTCGTGAGGATACACGCCCCGTAGCCATTTCCATCGGATACAAGCGGCGCCGAACAGCATCCTTAGGGAATCTTGAATAAGGCGTACCCGAGAGTCAGCCGAATTTATCCATTTGACCGGTATTTCCACGATTTTAAAATTGTACTTTTCTGCCAAGAACAGCAGTTCCGCATCGAAGCTGAAACGGTTCATCGTCAACAGAGGAAACAAAGTCGTTGCAGCACGGGCAGTAAAGCCTTTGAAACCACACTGTGTATCGGTGAATCGCGTCAATCCCATCATTCTTAAGATCAGGTTGTAGGCACGTCCCATATGCTCCCGGAGCCATGATTGTCTGATGGCTATCTCCGAATCGGGTAGCGCCCGTGAGCCAATAACAATATCCGCGCCTCTTTCGAAACAAGGCCAGAGCTTGGCAATCTGATCGATGGGAGTGGAACCATCTGCATCGTAATAAACGCGATGCTCTCCCCTAGCGACCTTCATACCGGTTTTTACGGCAAAACCTTTACCACGATTGGGTGAGTAAGAAAGTAACCGGACTTGAGAAAACGAGTCTGAAACGGTTCTTGCAGTTTGGTCTTGGCTACCATCATCTACTACGATTATTTCGTAACTGTAGTCTTGAGCACTCAGGTAGCCAATAGCACTTGTCAAAGTTGACGTGATTCTCCTCTCCTCGTTATAAGCGGGGATAATCAGAGATAACTGAAGACCCATTTGTTTTCTTTCAAACAAACCCAATTCGGTACTATGAAGTACCTACTCAGTAGTAGGAACCGTCACATCAAGAAAAACGTTGCTAGAAACACCAGTGACGGTGTCAGTCAAGTTCTTCTACCCAAATGTTTCTGTATTGCACGGCATCGCCGTGGTTTTGGAGAAATAGTGGTCCCTTTTTGGCTTCTGTTTCGCTTATACCACCGGGTGTTGGGTGGGGCAACTCCAGTTTGTCATGGATGAGCACGCCGTTATGATAGACCGTAATTTCGGCGTTTTTCACTTTGTTGCCTGCCGAGTCAAACTGAGGTGCCTTGAAGGTTATATCGTAGGTTTGCCACTCACCTGGAGGTAAGGATGGGTTAACTTTTGGTGCCGCCACTTTGTAAATTCCACCACAGTAATTGTCTGCAGGAGGTTCCGCAAAACTATCTAAAACCTGAATTTCATATCTTCCTTGGACGTACACGCCGCTGTTTCCACGGCTCTGTGCTCCGGTAGGTTCTTTGGGCATGTAGGGGGTGCAGAACTCCAAATGGATCTTGCAGCTTCCGAATTCTTTTTTTGATACAAAAGTGTTTTTGCTCACAATCTTCAGTGTTCCATCGGAAACACATCCGGGGATAAGGTTCCACTCGTCGTACGACTTGCCGTCGAAAAGCACGATAGCATTTTGGGGAGGCTGCTGTCCCAATGTCGGGGGCCGTCGGTAGATCTTTTTCATTTCGAAAGGTATGCTGACTTTCTGATTGTCTCGGGTCGCGGTTATGGTACCTGAAGCAATTCCATCTGCGGCTTGGAACGTGACCACGTGGACACCCCCTCCAGCTTGTCCCATGTCAAGTTCCCCAATAGCAACAAGTATGTCTTTTCGTTCGGAACCGGCGAGTTCTGCACGAAATTCTGGGCTTTCTTCAGGCCCGATCATGAAAGGGATTCTGTATTGGTCGCCGCCGATTCCTATAACGTAAGCAGTTATCGGACGATTCTCAAGTTCTTTCCCGGAACACTTGCCTTGCCAGATTCCCATGATGGGGTCATCTGCAAAAGCTACTGGCGCTAACACCACAAGGCTGACTAGAACAAGACTGAAACTACGTGTGGACATGGCTACCTCTCTTTTCTGAACAATGCTGATTTGCTTCGAACCTCTAATAGTAAATGAAGTTCGTAGAAAAAACAAAGCAATATTCTGACCCTACTCAACAAGTTTCGCCTTTCTCGTTTACGGTTATATGGGCAGCGGCTAAAAGTAAATCTTGCTCAGATCCACAAAACAGAGTACCGTGCCCTCACCTTCTCTGGGCATTATTGCCGCCCATTGCCCATTACCCGTCACGTCACATGAAGGTTGCACTCCCCCGGAAATGTAAGTGAGTTGCCGTCGTCGATAAGGAGTCTTCGTTTCGATCGCAAACAATTGCATTTCTTGCGATCGATCTAATGAGACTGCCAAAACGAAGGTTCCTTGCGGATGCCAGCAGGGGGCAAAACCTAGCCCTAGTTCTATCCTCTCCATATTATTTTCAAGAGGACAGAAGTACATTTCCATTCTACCTAAATTATTCTGGAGGGCGAATGCTATCGAGCCACCTGCAGGATCAAAGGGTTTTCTTGACAATTCTAGTTTTCCCTCCGCCACTTTCAGACCGTCCCGAGAAGACGCGCCGGAATTTGTCGCATTGCGGAACACCGCAGAACGGACCACCCAAAGTTGCGAGATTCTATCGTTTAGGTTTCTCACATAGGCGATGTTTTCGCCTGTTTGGGAATACTTCACCAGACTTATGGGGGGGCCTTGACCTGTTAAGGTGAAGAAACCTTTCGATGCCGTATCTGTGGGAGACAATTCCGCAAGATAGCTGGAGTTACTTGCACTTCCTTCAAACGCTATCGCTAAGGTCTCGTTATCAGGTCCGATATCCAGTTCTGTTACGCTTTGTGGGTCGATAGCAGATGCATTACTGTCGGCGGAAGTCTGCAGTAAAATCTGCCTAGGAGAATTATATACTTGGGCGACTGAGGGTAGGGCGTAAAGCCATGCCGAAGCCTCTTTTGCCGATGCCAGTTTCACGAGAACACATTCTTCTATATTTTGAAGAACCCCATGGGTTGTGGTCAGAACCTCCAGAGCTGATGCATTCTTGCTTTTAGAATTTGCGCTAAACGGTTCCAGGCTTATGGTTGCCGTCTTTGTAAGCGGATGAAAAGAACACACCATAGTTTGCCCTTCTCTTGGTGACCCAGCAACCCCTTCGAGTTGTGCGAAAACTTTTTCTCGAGAAGCTATCAAGTGTGTAATCGTGAAGTCTTTTAGTGAAACTTTGGCAGATAATGTACCCGAACCTATGTCCGAAAACCGGGCTACCTCAGCAGAAGGATTCCATCTGCCAATGTCGGCATTAAGAATTTTCATGGCGGTAACGCGGGGATCTTCACGCGTCGCTCTAGAGAAAAGGATACCCATCCCACTTCCTGCTAGTATTACCAATACAGCTGCCAAGCCTACTTTCCAGGGTTGTGGTGTCCCAAACCAATGTAGTGTAAATCGGGCAAGACGGTTTTCCGGCAATAGCTTTGTTGTAGCGTCGGCACGTGCCATGGATGGTTTTGGTGTGTCTGTGCGCCGAAATTCGTCTAACGCAGAACGCAGGGAAAGCTGAGCTTCCTCCAAGGGTCTACCTGCGCGGACTAGTGCAATGGCGATGCAGACCTTTTCGGCACTCTCCGGGCGGTCGCTAGGTTTTTTCTCGATAAGGTAAGCCACCAACCGTTCCACATTCTCCGGCACGTTAGGATTGTACTGTCGGACTCGCGGAGGCTGCTCGGAGAGGATTTTACGAACAAGTTCGACGGAGGAAGAGGCTTCGAAAGGCAATCTGCCGGTGATCATTTGGAAGAGAAGAACCCCCAGCGAATAAATGTCGCTGGCTGCGGTCACTTCTCCGCTCCGGCACCGTTCGGGGGACATGTACTGCGGGGTACCTAGCCGAGAACCGTCAACAGTTAATTGTTCTTCTGCCGTCAAGATCTTAGCAATCCCAAAATCGGTGACATAGGCTTTTCCTTCACTGTCTATCAAAATGTTTGGGGGCTTTATATCCCGATGAATGACTTGGGCAGCATGAGCGCACGCGAGTGCCCGGGCAATTTGTTCCGCAATATCAAGGGCATATTCCCAATGGACGGGACCTTCCTCCTGCATTATCACGCTAAGCGGTACACCGTTAATATATTCCATGGCAATATAAGGAATGCCGTCCGCTTCACCGACCGAGTAAATGTGGACAATATTCGGGTGATTAAGCAACGCTGCCGCCTGAGCTTCTCGGCGAAAGCGCGTCACTAGCTGCGGCTGGCTTCGCAAGTCTTCCCGCAAAACCTTCAGCGCTACAATTCGATTGAGAGATAAATCAAGGGCACGATAGATGACGCCCATTCCCCCATGACCAATCTCTTCAAGAATCTCGTAATCCCCTATACGATTAGCTTTTGGCTCTGGGGCGGCGTTCTTCTGCTCTTTTTGGGAGTTGTCCATAGGTTCAGTTTGTCGTATTTCGCTCACTGTGGGATATCTTCAAAAGTTACTCTAGCCGTTCTTATGAACAATAACGTCCGTTCTGCTGCGTTGTCTTGTACAGCCGCAACCCATTCACCGTCCGGCGAAACGACTGGACCTCTTGTAATCACCCGATCTTCGGGAGAAAGAGGGTATCTTCTATGAGGCTGATCGACTTCAATTGCCCATACTCTTCCTTTGTCCGCTGCAACTAGGTATTTACCGCTAGGGTGCCACGGTGTTGGTCCAAGAATCCCTGAACCAAGATGAGCCTGCACGGCACCATTGGCAGCACTGATCACCCTTATTTCGGGTACATCACGTTCCCTTTGAACTTGCAGGGCCAATAGCATTTCGTCTGGACTAAAGGCGACGTCATCGCCTGCTACGCCCAACGCTACTGGGCTTCCGTTTAACTTGTCACGTGTAAACGCAAAGACCCATAATTCCCTTCCTTCGCGACTAGTCTCTCGCAAATAAGCGATCTGTTTTCCGGTTGGAGAATATCTGATACTCCACGGCACGATGCGACGTCCTCCGGAAGTTAACCTCTTACCCGAGGGCGAGACGGAGATTTGGGGAATCTCGTACTCGATTAGGTAATTGGCGGTACCCGGTGGTTCATTCAGCACCGTGCACAGGGCTTTGCCGTCTGGTTTGGGAATAACGAACCCCGCGGAAGCAAATGCCCACGTCGCGTGAAAGGGAGGTTGCCAATTTTCCAGCGGTATTTGAAGAAGCTTGATTTCCTCGGACGGTCTATCCCAACGTCGGCCAACTATCTGAACATATTCTTGGTCGCCTCGTGTACTAAGTGACATTTGTGGGAAAACGACGAGGTCTTGCAAGAGCGTCCCCTGTGGCGCATATACGGGTGGACATGTGCCTAACAGTGGCGTCCGAATCTGCCAGAAGTAAGGCTCGGTGCCGGGACCTGCTGGCGTCAATACGCTGATACACCGTCTTTCATTACAGTCGACCGCCAATATGCCGGCGGAGCCATGCGTAGCGCTGCCCGGTATACCAGTGGCTAGAACCAAGACTGCGGGCATTCTTCCTATCCATCGGATACTTTCGAGTTGAAAAGACGGAAGGCTTATCTGGGCTTGGCGCATCAAAACGCTTGTTTCACGGAAGACGTAATTCTGCAAGAGCGGCACCGAAGGCGAAGCCGGCGGGGTCGGTCTTGAGATAAATTCCGTCAAGATAGGAATGGACGAAAAGACGATGAGAGTTGCTAGAACAGATATAAGTCGTACAAGGAAAGCGCGAAATGGAATGGGACGACGAGAGGCCTTCAACAAAGCCTCCATGTCGACACCGGCTCCTGGCTTCACCAGTGTTCGCACGGGGCGAATGCGGGTCTGCTCTTGCATAAAAGCCCGCAAGGCTTCTGGCATAGCAGAGCGTCCGCCCTTTTCCGCTTGCAAACGCTCAATGGTACGCGAAACTGCCGCCGCACTTGGTGGACGTCCCGCAGGATCTTTTGTCATGAGATGGGCTACTAGTCTGGCAACGTCGTCAGGTACATCTGGGAACAGCTTATTCAATCTCGGAGCATCATCATTCGTAATACTTTTTATCAAGGTCACGGGCGAATCGCTGTCAAACGGGAGGCGCCCCGCGATCATGAAATAAAGGGTCACACCCAACGAGTACAGGTCAGACATGGGACCGACATCTTTCCCCGCACATTGCTCGGGCGACATGTAGTGAAGCGTACCGACAAAGTTGCTCTGTTCTAGGGCAACATCTCGGAGGGCAACGTTTGCTATACCAAAGTCTGTGAGTCGAGCTTTACCATGAGAATCTAGAAGGATATTTGCTGGTTTGACATCACGATGAATGACGTTGTGACGATGGGCACAATCCAATGCGTCACTAACTTGTTGGCCGATGTACAGCGCCGTTTGCCACGGCACTCGTCCCTGGCGTCTCAGGAAGCGGTCGAGAGGCTCTCCCTCGACGTACTCCATGGCAATGTAAGGCACGCCGCCTTCCACACCTGCGGCATAGATTTGAACAATGTTGGGATGTCGTAAAGGGGCAGCCGCCTGTGCCTCGTTGTGGAATCGCTTTACGAGTTCAGGATTACGCGCTAAACTACCGAGCAGGACTTTGAGGGCAACGTGTCGATTCAAGCTAATATCTCGAGCAAGATACACGGTCCCCATTGCCCCCCTGCCGATCAGAGCGATGACCTCGTACTTGCCAAGGGTCTGGCCTATCAGCGAAGCATAACCAATTACTGTGCCCGAAGATGCCATAGTCAGCGCGTTGTGCTGCCTGAGCAACTACCTCCTTCTCGCCCGACCCCTAATAAAACTCTAATGGTGTGGGAACTCATTGTCAAGCACCGTGTGTACCGTGATGGTGCCCGTTTGCGGTCGCCTAAAACCGTCAAGACTAGATAAAAATCAAGATAATTTTACCACCTTACAACGAAGTGCAGGTTATCGGCGCTATTCGGAAATTTCAGTAGCAACGTGCAGCTTTTCGGGTCAAAACTTTGCGATACGTCCGTAACCGGTTCTGTAACCACTTCTTTAGGTTCTTTCGGGATAAACGCACGTACTACCCCTCGTGTATCAGTCGGACCACGTGTGATAAAAGACAAAGAACCCTTTTTGCACTTTTCTTCTCGAACACGGGCGCCCGCAGCTATCACCTTCGCCTCGGTGCCAGACCGTTTGATGAAACTTAGATCGTACAGGAGCGCTTTGTCACCAGGTTCTAGTTTGACTCGCGTAACTATGGGCAGGTCAAGTTCCCATAAATCCACATACTCTCCTTCCAGAATCAGCGGGGAGCGACTCTCGTTCGTTTCTTCGAGTACGGCGGCAACGACATAAGGGCCACGTTGAACTTTCAGGTAATTCTGAGTTTTTACATTCATATCTAGGAATTGGGCAGCTTCTCTTAGCCATGCCTGTACGCACTCAGGCCCATCCTGACGATTTTGCAACGCGCTGGGGCTTTCTTCTAGGAACCGGAAGTATCCTTTCGAAATCTTTTGACCAGTTGCGGCTTGCTCCGGACGAACACCGAGTCGTTGCAAAAGGTCTTCGTATGCTTTTTTGTCGGTTTTTCCGTAATTGTTCCACCATTCTTTAACGTTATGGTATGAATCCTGACCATCGTCAATCAGAATCAATGCTCCACCTGCACGTACCCAGTCGTTGAGTGCCTCATGGTAGGCTGGTTTTGCTGGTTTTTGGTGTTCGTACGTAAGGAAAAGGATCCGAAAATCATCGAGGGCGCCTGGACGCGTCACACATTCAAGCGAAACAGGGACGACGGGAATGCCCATGTTAAGCAGAGGTAATGCCAGCGCAAAGAACGCACCCAAATCTGGATCGCTTGGTGCCGGTTCCGCGCGTTGGAACATCATGGTATCTGACACGATGATTCCAATTTGTGAAGAGCCCGTGTCGCGTTGAATTTCCTTCTGCCCCATATCGCTCAGAGCATTTAAAATGGTCAATACAGTTGTGGCATATTCTTGGGGAATAGTCTGTTTCGGAGAATCGGACGGGCTGGCGTCGGTGAGTCGGTATTTGTTCTCAAAGATGCGCGAGGGCCATGGCATCACTTCATACTTATATACTTCAGGCCAGAGAAGAGAGGCCACGACGGTGCATTTGTAGTTACGCCGATAGTCTTCCCAACTGCGATTCGGATTGTCCTCCACGGGGTCATGCAGAAACCACATTTTTTTGTTTGTGCTTTTAGCGACATATGCCATTTGGCCATATTCGAGAAAAGCCGTTTCAAAGGTTCGTTCCTTTTTTACACCGCGGTAAATATTGGGAGTTCGCGTGGTGCCTGTCCAAACTTGGGCAACGAGACCATCGAGTTCCGGAATCTCCGTCGCATATGACTCTGGACTGACGATTCCCCAGTGGGCATAGTTCAGCAAACTATGAGTCGCTACGTGACATTCGATGGTCGAGTTTGTCTTCTTGCTGTATTCTTTTATGTATTCCCCCAGTGTCTTGATTGCACGGTAGTAAAGTTCGTACTTCAATCGGCTTGCCTTGTACTGGCTGTCAACACTAGAGTCGGGTGGTTGCCACGGTTCTCCGTAAAACCGCTCCCATTCTTCCTGAAACGCCTTACTCCAACCTGACTTTGCCCAGAATTCGGGCTCCTCAAGAAAGACTGCGGAAACGCCAGCGTCAAGGGCGGGCTTTATATATTCTTTCAGGAATTCTACATAGGTTGGCGTAGGAACGTTGTACCCCGTCGTTCCATGTGGATCGTGCATAAAAAGAGAACCATTTTTGCGTGTTTGAATCTCCTCCTTCTTGAGATTTTCGGCTGTACCGAAATAGGCGCCGTAATCTCCCCAGGCAATCCCAGTCATTAGGGCTATTTCATATCCTCGTTCTTTCCAAGGTAGTGCGCGTTGCGAAAAATCTGGTCCTGAACCGTAGACGATAGCGAGGTCGGCTGCGATGTCAATGGTAGGAGAATAAAACCCACCTGTCTGAAAACATGTGTTGTCGGTAGGTTGTAATGACGTACCAAGGTACAACAGAGATAGGGCAAGACAGTTACCGTTCATGACTGGGAACCTCGTGTGTTGATTTCAAAGTAGTTCTTTAGTTTCGGAAAACGGATAGTTTGTATTTGTCCAAGAATTCGCGCCTTTCTTTAAGTACTTCAGCGTCCGGATAGAGCCAATGTAGGTTTTTTTCATCTGTTTTTTCAAGCAGGGCTTTTCTACCGAGCTGAAAGGCATCCCAATACTCATCTGCCTTGTATACTCCGTACAGAGAAGACGCGAAAACGAGACAACTTAATACGAAAAATAGTAGTCGATCTTGAAGGAGTTTTGGGGGATTCTCACTGTCGGCACCCCAGTGAAGGGCTCTTTGCGAGACGATAGATATCCAAAACAAGCTGGGGATTGCCAGATATCTTGAGCTCAAGGCTTGTGAAAGAGGATTTGATGCCCAACGGCCGAGCGCCGTCAAAACTCCGGAGCTGATTGCATACAGTCCGATGATCATCCAAAATATATGACCATTCGTTTTCTTGTCGTAGAAAACTTTCCAAGCCTGACGAGTCCATATAACCATGCCAACTGCACCAAGAACAACGGCTGCGTGATGATCATAGCTGACTAATGGGGCGCCTAGGTATGCTAAAACATACAAAGGTATGCGGAAGATCGTGTTTGTAGCATCGGCTTGGGGAACTTTAGGAAAGTTGTAATCCCAGAGGTATATGCCAAAGGCAACACCGCTGACTAGCAGCAAAATGGCTCCCATCGTTTTTCCGTGAGGTCTTTTGAAAGTTCTGTTTTGAAGAAGCATCAGAAAGGCTAAAGGGAAAAACGCCAATCCTGTGGCAAACGAGAACATGGCAGCTATGCCGGCGGCGCAGCCAATCCAGAAACAGTTCCAGCATTCATCGACGTTAGTAAATGCCCGAAAACCGATGACACAAAACAAAACATTCATTTCTATTTGCATCATCCAGCCCCATAGCCACATGTGCCACTGGGTGAGCGAAAAGAGAAGAAGAGAAAGAAGACAGATTATTGTCGGTGAGAGTTCATTTCTTTCCCCCTTAAAGTCTTGGTACAGACATTTCACAAGAAAGGCAAAAATTATCCAAGCACACAGATACGTGATTACATTCTCATACAGCAGATTCCAACCCGTTACTATTGCCAACAAGAGCATGACCACACGCGGAACAAGAATCCGATGCTCATTGTGTTGCGCCCAGAGTTCCGTCAGCAATGTTGACCACGAATGTTCAAAATGAGCGTTGAGTACAGGAACAAATTCCCATCCGTCTTGGAAAGGGATGTCAAAACCGTACAGGAATATAAGCGCAAGCGTACAAAGTGGAGACAAAAACACACACAATCGCCAGAAAATAGAATGCGAACTTTTCTTTTTCTGGTATGTGTCTTGAGTAGTCACCGTTTCACGTGTCTTTTGAAAAAATCCCATAAAAAATCTGTCGCCGAAAAAAAAGAAACGGGCTTGGGGGCAAACGGCCATTCTCGGTAGCCACCAGGCCACGCGTGATTGCCCCCTCGGACCCGGCATAGAACAACTTCTGTCCCTTGTTTTCCATTCGGGTAGCGTTCAATATGCACCTTTTCTCGTTCCTCGCTGATAGGAGTCTCATTGCACTGGTTTCGCCGAATCCAAAATTGAATAGCATGCTCCACGCTTGTGTCAGGGTGAGTGCGTAGCCAGCCCCGAAAAAGAACGCGTTTGCCCCCTTCATAAGGCACTGCCCTGTCGGCATCACCGTGGATCAGTAATATGCTAATGGGCTCTTTTTCTAAATACGGCGTTGCTACGAAGGCGCCTGAGACGCAGGCGATGGCGGCAAACGGTTCGGGACGTTCATTTCCTATGCGTTGTGCCAGCATTCCCCCATTAGAGAAGCCCGCCAAATAGATCCTGCTCGAGTCCGTTTGGAACTTCGATGCGAGCTCTTCAATAATCGTCGTGACGAAACCAACATCATCGATCCGTTTCCGCATGGCATAACCGCAGCATGTGCCAGCATTCCATGTGCGAAAAAGCCCCGGTTTTCCGGAACCTTCGGGTAAGACGAGAACAAAATTTTCTTGTCTCGCTTTTAAGAATAGGCGGGCGGCTCTTGCTCCGTTGCGTGCATTGCTACCGCCGCCATGGAGGAACACCAACATCGGCAATGGTTTATTCACAGGGTTATCGGCTGGAATGTAGCACCAAAGACAGCGTTTTTGTCCGTCAAAGACGGTTTGTATTTTCCTCAGTTCTTTGAATGATTTGCAGGTGTTCATGAGACTTGAGACATAGGTCCTGTTTCCCAACCTTACGCGTAAATGTCTTTTAAGAAGGTTTCTAAAGACTTTAACCGATGAGCGTGGGTATGTTCTTTCAGAATGCGCTGTTGTGCTGCTCTTACCACTTGGGCTCGTTCTTCGGGGTGTTTCAGATAATATTGGGTCTTTTCTGCGAGTTCTTCAAAGTCCTTATAGACGATAACCTCTTTCCCTACATCAAAAAAATCGTACAAGTCTCGCTGGTCGTCGGTGAGTAGGAAACCTCCGGCAGCAGGGCAGTCAAACACGCGCTGGTTTACTGCTCTGCTCATCTGAATACTCGTGATATTCACGTTAACGGCTGTTGTCCGATAGTATTCCGCGAGATCACCAAAATAACTGACATCCCCATCCACATTTGAGTAGATTTGCAACCAGAAACGATCGCCACGCACCTCAATATTAAAGGGCGCTAATGCGCGTACCAATTTTTCGCGCAATCTTCTCGTTCCCTCGTAAATGAGACACAGCTCCGCATGGCGACGTTGGCGCGGTTCTTCTTTTTGAAGTATTTGGGGATTTATCACCATTTCGATACCGTCTGGGAAAATACTTCGTGAAACACGGTCTTGTAGGAAAGCCTTTTCAACTTCTCTGTACAGTTGTGGGGATTCGCTGAGAACATCCCAAGCTTCTCTTGCTTGGTCAATCATGGAAGTACCTACAAAAGATACATTTCGAGTCGGGGTCGGCGTAAACTCTCCGCGGAACAGAAAAGGGTCTGTAGCATGCGGCATGAAAAAAACGTGAGAGAATCCCAACTTTCTCAGGTGCGGTTCGTACGCGCGTTCCCACGTTGCCGCAACGGTATAGTGGGAACAGTGCACCACACGTTCGTAAAGAATCATGCGAGGTGTATCTGTGAACCAGCTGACGTACGGTATGCGGACGTCTTCAAAGAATCGTCCAAAAATGCCCAAGACATCCATACCGGCAAAATTAGAGGTCAGCAAAAAATCGGGGCGGAACTCAGTGAGGGTAAGGAACAGTTGTCGCATCTGGTCTTTTGTGAGCCCTCCCACCATCGCAGAAGGTACCGTCGCAACTTCCCACCCGAGATACTCAGCAGCTCTTTTCCAGCTTTCATCAAAAAAATACTGGGTTGTAAGAATCAATAGCTTTGTTTTACCCTGAAACTTCTTGTAGTCCAACGCGCGCCGCAAATTCGGCGGAATTTCGAGACGTGGCTCACTCATAATGCAATCCTATCAAAAGCCATAACGACTCTGCTAACGTATGCATTTATCTTCTTGAACTTTTCTCCCATTTATTTCATAGTGAAGGTAATAGAACTTAGGCTGATTTATGATATACATATATCATGAGATACACCCCAAAAAACCCCCTAATGGGATTGGGCGTTTTTTGTTTTTTGTCCGCGACAAGCTTGGGATTTTTGCCAAGTGCGTTTTGGGCTTTTTGGTAACGGCGTTTGTGTTGTTCCTATTTGCCTTTGTGTTGCTTTTCACTTTGGCAGTTGTCGGCGCAATGTTTATTTTTTACTCTTTTCGAGATATTTTTGGAACTTCGCTGGTACGAAAGCGTGTATCGAAAGGTGATGTTATAGATGGGGAGTTTGTGGTAATCTCGCGGAAAGAGACTGGCGAAAAAAAGTGAGTTCCTGTAAATCATATAGTTTTTGGAACGAGTCTTATCATGCAACTGTCTGATGAACAAGCAGAATGGCTGACTCTTTCGATGATTCCAGGCGTCGGAACGGCGAAGTTCATTCGCCTGTTGGCGCGTTTTCATTCCCCTGGAGAAGTCTTGCGTGCCTCCGTGACCGAAGTTGCAGATGTTGTCGGCGAGGAACTGGCCGTGCGGATAAGCCAATACAAAGACGCGGTAGATATTTCGGGACAAGAGCGCGCCATGAAGCGATGGGGAGCGCAGTTGGTCACTTTGGAGGATGCTTCCTATCCAAGCCGACTTGCCGAGATTTACGATCCGCCCTTGACGCTATTTATTCGTGGGACGTTAACTGAAGGAGATGAACGCTCCATTGCCATTGTGGGTACTCGAAAACCGAGCTCGTACGGGCTGCAGCTGGCGGAGGAGTTTGCAGAACAGTTGGCGGCTCGCGGGTTTACCATTGTCAGCGGTCTCGCGAGCGGCATAGATACCGCCGCACACCGGGGTGCTTTGCGTGCCAAAGGTCGGACGATTGCTGTCTTAGGAAATGGGGTGGATATCGTTTTTCCACCCGAAAATAGAGCATTGATGGACGAAATCATCCAAAACGGTTGTGTGTTGTCACAATTTCCAATGGGGATGAAGCCCAGAGCTGAATTTTTTCCATATAGAAATCGGATAATTAGTGGCCTGAGCCTGGGTACGCTTCTCATTGAGGCACCGGCAAGAAGTGGTGCCCTGATCACGGCACAGTTGGCTGCGGAACAGGGACGTGAGGTCTTCGCCGTTCCGGGCCCCGTAAATAACGTGAACAGCGTCGGTCCCCATCGCTTGATTCAAGAGGGCGCAAAATTAGTTCAGACGGTGGATGATATTTTGGTCGAATTGGAACAGGAAAAGCCCGGCGTGGAAACGCTCCATCAGGAAACCTCGAGAGAATTTCGCAAGCATCGACCCGTTGATACGGTGAATGAAGAAGCCACCAAACCGGCACCGGCAAGAACGGATCAAGGTCGTTCTGATACAGCCGTATCGGTATCGCCTCAAGAAAAAGATATCTTATCTGCGTTGTCCCCTGAAGGCTCCTTTGTTGACGAAATTGCAATGGCGTGCCGTATTCCTATTTCTGAAGCTCTTAGCTCTTTGACGTTGCTCGAAATGAAAGGTTTGGTACGTCAGTTTAGTGGCAAGCGGTTTGCCCCTAAATGAAGACTACGGCCATTGAGAATTGGGCAGAACGTATCCGTCGGGGACAACCTATCCCTCCTCTTCTCGGCTTCTTCCTTTCCGCGCTCACTCCCCTGACGAGGGCGGGGATGTTTTTCCGACACATTTCTCCGAAAATTCGAGTTGATGCCTATGTTATCAGTATCGGTAATCTGACGGTTGGGGGTACGGGAAAAACGCCGGCTGTTATCGAACGGGCTGCTCAAGAGGTTCAAAGAGGAAGAAAAGTGGCTGTCTTAACCCGTGGTTACGGCAGCGGCTCTCAACAAGAGATGGTAATCGTCCCGCCGAGTGAAGAACAGGATGACTTCAAGGTACCTTGGTTGGGTGATGAGCCCGAGCTTATTCGAAAATACGTTCCCCAGGTCGTGATAGGAAAGGGAGCCAAGCGGATCCAGGTTGCGCGGCGTGTTATTCAAGATTTCGGTTGTAATACGCTCATTCTTGACGATGGGTTTCAGTATGTGATGTTGGAACGAGACGAAAACATTTTGCTGATTGATGCTACGAATCCTTTTGGAAACCGCCGTCTCATTCCACGCGGGATCCTTCGCGAACCTATTACGGCGGCTCGACGTGCGACGCAAATCGTCTTAACACGGTGTGACCTTGCCTCCAAACTTGATGAGACTTTGGCAACGATTCGTGCCATTTGTCCTTCCACACCGATTCGCCTCACGAGGCACGCTCCTTCTCATTGGGTGCGACTTATCGATGGCTCCACGTTGTCCCTTGAGAAAATGTGCGGTGAAAAGGCCACGGCTTTGTGTGCTATCGGTAATCCGGAGGCGTTTCTCAAGACCCTGGAGGTTTTGGGGGTTCGTGTGACGCGGCGGTTGATATTTCCTGATCACTTTGATATCCCCAATGAGATAATTCCGCGCGAGGGTATTGTCTTGACTACAGAAAAAGATGCGGTGCGTCTCAAACAAGTGGGCGAAAATGTCTACTCTCTTGTTGTCCGCTTGAAGGACATGTTGTGATATACTGAATACAACTGAATGGGGATAAGGTATAAGGCAAGAAATTTAGAAAGGGGAACAAGTTTATGTTTGGTAAGCAAAAAGTTGGTTGGTTGTTGTCTGCTGTGTTCTCAATTTCTATAGTAGCGTGTCTTGCTTTTGCAGATACGGATACTGCCGCCAAGGAAAGTACATCCTCCCCTCCCAATTCCGAGCCTGTTGCAACCGCTGATCAAAAGCAGGGCGGCGATGCGGAGGTTTTTCCCGGAGAAATCGTCGGAAGGGCTGTCGTGCTGAAAAAACAGGTTGAAGATAAGGAAGAGAATGTAGTTTACATTATCGGCAAGGTCAAGGCGGAGGATGAAACAAAACTCTCCGTAAATGCTTTGGCTGAGTTAAAAAGACTTGGCAGGAAAAGACTGGAAGTCTGTGGTCCGCATAAGGCAGCGTTGGAAAAACTCAACGGCAAGAGCGTTTCTGCCTCCGGGAAAATATCCTTTTCCCAGATGACGATAGAAGTCGAGTCTTTTAAAGAAGAGAAGGTGGAGTCGCCTCGCACCGTTAAATCAGGAGCCACAGGCGGAACGTCTAACCAACAAGAAGAGAAGAAATAGCGTTCTTTCGTGTGGTCAATCGCTTTTCAGATGTTCAACACGCACCAATGGCAAGAGTCGGTTAATTTCTTCTGAAGAAAAGTGGCCAATGTCCCAGGACATCGCATTGGCGGCGCCGGCGGCGCATCCCAGTTTTGCCATGTGCTCGAGTGTCTTTCCTTCCGCCAGTCCCATCGCAAAGGCAGCGACCAATGCGTCGCCGCTTCCCACTGGGTTGACTTCTTTTATTTCGGGCGGATAAGCGATTAATCGTTCGCCTGTTATGGAGGAGATGAGTAGCGGCTCTTTACCTCGAGAAACGACAACAAGTTCGATTCCTTTTTGATGCAGCGCTTCCGCAGCTTTTCCTATCTCTTTGATGGAAGGCAATGGCTCACCCCAAAGTTCTTCCAGTTCAGCGATATTAGGCTTTACCATGTGCGGTACTGCCTCGATGCCTAAAGCCATTTCTTCGCCGTGTGAATCCAACAACGTTAAGATACCTTGGGCTTTAGCGAGGGCTATCATCTCTTGATAAAGATGCTTTGCTATGGGGTCAGAAACGGTTCCGTTAAAGGTGACCAACGTGGCACGAGGCAATACTTGCTCAAACTGGTTCAAAATCCTGCGCACTTCTTCGGGGGTTAGTCTGGGTCCCGGTTCAAATAAAGCGGTTTGACGATGGTTGGATGTCTCCAACACGGTGGTGATGGTCCGTGTTGCATCACGTACCCATGCGGGTATGCATTCCACCCCGTCTTGGTTTTCTATCATTTCGACGACATGTCTGCCCGTGTGCCCGCCCACGACTACGAAGGCAGCGGTTTCTCCCCCAAGTTGTTTCACTGCACGTGACACGTTTGTGCCTTTGCCGCCGGGAATACAAGTATACTTTGGGGAACGGATGAACGTACCCAGCCTGAGGGTATCAACGTACACGGTCTTGTCTACGCAGGGATTGGGCGTTACTGTCAGAATCATAGCAAATAATTCAGCGATTGACTTAAGTAAATCACCATTTTTTCCTGACTGGGACCCCCGCTTTGTCCAGCTCTTCTTTGATTTGTTGGATGGTATAGTGTCCCATGTGCACCATACTGGCCACAATAGCGGCATCTGCGAGGGCTTTTTGAAAAACATCAATCAAATGTTGAGGGGTGCCGGCGCCGCCCGAAGCAACTACGGGTACGCTCACTGCTTCTGCAACCAGCCTGGTTAGGACAAGTTCATAGCCTTCACGTGTGCCGTCGGCATCCACCGAGTTTACAACAATCTCCCCCACTCCCAGATCAACTGCCCGTTTTGCCCACTCGATTGCGTCTATACCGGTTCGTTGCCGAAATCCTCGGGTTGTAATTTCGTAACCGCTGGGGCAACGTGGGTCATCTGTTCGAACGGGGTCCATGCCCAATACAATGCACTGTCTCCCAAATTGTCGCGCTCCATCAGAGATGATTTCTGGATGCTCCACCGCAAGTGTATTTACGGACACTTTTTCGGCTCCAGCCCACAACACGTCATACATATCCTGAAGGTTGCGAATGCCGCCACCGACAGCAAAAGGTATTCGTACTGCTCGCCCGACTTCTTTGACCATATCTAAATCGATGCGTCTACCTTCCGCCGATGCCGTAATGTCGTAAAAGACCAGCTCGTCGCAACCGCCCTCACTGTAGGCAACTGCCATTTCAACCGGATCTCCCAAATCAACATTATTTTGAAATCGGATACCCTTCGTGACTTTCCGATTTCTGACATCCAAGCAAGGTATGATTCGTTTTCTTAACATGTTCCATCCCAATCGCAAAAGTTACGTAACAGCCTAAGTCCGATTCGTCCCGACCGTTCTGGGTGAAATTGTGTCGCTACAAGATTGTCCCTCCCGACAATGGAAGCAAATCTCACATCAGCATACTCGGTGGTTGCCAGTACATAATCTGCCTCAGTGGGGACAGGGTAGTAGCTGTGCACGAAATAAAACTCGCTTTCGTCTTCTATACCGGCAAACAGCGGGTGACCTCTGGTAAATTTCACTTCGTTCCAACCGATTTGGGGTATTTTGCATGCAGGGTCTTTAGGTTGGAACTTCCTCACTTTGCCGGGGATGAGTCCGATACACGGTGTGCCACCGTCTTCTTCGGAGTACTCAAAGATCACCTGCGTTCCGAGGCATATACCGAGAAACGGGGTGCCACGCGCAACGACTGTTCGGATCGTATCCACAAGATTCAGTTCATTCAAACTTTTCATCGCGGCGCCGGCTGCGCCCACGCCAGGGAAAATTACCCGATCGGCTGCAAGAATATCCGCCTGATTTTGCGTCACTTTTGCTTCCACCTTCAAATGTTCCAGTGCAAGGCGAACACTCGTCAAGTTACCCGCCTTATAATCCACAATAACGATCACGTTATCTCCTTTCTTTCGGTTTGCCGTTCTTTTCCGCGTTGAGGCAAGACGTAGGGAGTGTTACATTGTGACACAATTACTACACAAGATGCATATTCGTTTTTCTGCGAGTATAGATTTGCTCAGCATTGAAAGGATTTTTATCAAATCGTTAACTGATGAAATAATGACCCCTCGAGTGCTATTGATTCACTCGAGGGGTCTTGCAGTTGTCCGTCTTACGCTGCGGGCCAGTTTTGGGTGAGGTCAAAAAAATCAGTCAATCGCACGGCCTAAAATGGCCACTCCTTCGCACACCGGATAGCCGGCATTATTCGGGCGTCCCGTATTGTACCGTTTGAACTCCACGTGACCATCCATGTACAAGACATTGGCGCCGCCCGGAACGTGGAAGAAGTCTTTCACGTTCTTGTTGACCTGGTCCCACATGACAGGGCTTGTGCTCTGGGCTTGGGTGCTGCCGGCGGGATTGTTGATGTCCGTGATCAGGAAGCGCTCAATACCTTCCTTGAGCCGGAGGATCTTGGTGCCATTGGCATTGCCGGAAAGAGTCGGGGGCGGTGCCGGCATGCCGAGAACGGGCTCCCAAATGGCGTTTACGGTAGCCTGCAACACCGCCAAATTGCGGATGCTGATGTCGCTGTTTGCATAATTCGCATACTCCGCATCCGTAGTGAAAACCGTGTTATACGGTGCTGGAAGGCCTGCTCCACCACCAACCGCGCACGCAAGACTTTCAAGATAGCGTGTGGTAAACACACTTTCGTTTTCTTGCAGATAGCCGTAATACATGTAACTGCGATCGTCGAACTCCTTCGGATCAAGTTTGCCTTGATTCACGCAGGAACCGCTGTTAGCCGCCTGCTGGCACCAATCCCCATTGGGGCATTCCAGAAAGTCCTTGGGTTCACCGGTACTGTCTGATGGACAGAAATAGATATTCATGTCTGTGCAGTACTCCGGATAAATCGAAGGACCATCCGGGGCAGCGACCCAACCCAAGATGGTGGGATCATCGCAGCTTTGCTCCGTTCCAATGCGTGGGAACATGTCTTTATTTTCGCCGCTGAACATCTTGTATATCAGACCCCATTGTTTGAGGTTGTTCTGGCAACTTGCTCGACGTGCGGCTTCGCGGGCTCGTGCCAATGCCGGCAGAAGAATTGCCGCCAAAATGGCAATGATTGCAATTACCACCAGCAATTCGATCAGGGTGAAACCTTTTCGCTTCATTGTTGTTCTCCTCATTTTGTTAATAATGTGCTACCCATTTGACGACTGCAGGTTTTCGGCTGAATAGACGGCCCAACTTATGACCTCACCCAAAAAGCAGCCAAAGTTCAACCGATTACCTTTTTCAAATGATACCCGAAACGAGTTTTTTTGTCAAGAGGCAAAAATGCAGAAGCTAGAATTATTGACATTTTTTAATATTTTTCTCATATGATCTGTTGTTCCACCCACGACATATTTTTCTTGAACTGGACGTATTTTTGTATATGATGTCACCGATGGTATTATTTTCTGTAAAACGTCCACAAAAAGGTTGTTATTCGTTGGCGTACTGGTATAAATTAAAAGTATGAAAGAGAATATGAAACAAAATAATATGAACTGGACCATTTACGATATTGCAAGAGAGGCTCGCGTCTCCGCAAAAACGGTGAGTCGTGTGCTCAACGATAAGCCGGGAGTCAAAGAGACTACGCGCGCAAAAATTCTCGATATCATGCGCAAGGTGCAATATCATCCCCATATGGGCGCCCGTGCCCTTCGAGGAAAGCGCCAAGGTTGCATCGGTATTACGGTTCCTGCTCCGTTGAATGTGGCGCCGCTTAGTCAGAGTTTTTTCATTTGGCTTTTCGGTGAATTGTTTCGTCTGTTTAGTCCGCGCGGGGAGTATTTGTGTTTTGACATGAATCCGTTTGCGGCACAACCCAAGCCCGATTACGCGAGAGGTCTGTGGCAACAATTGTACAAAGCTTGTATCGTAGTCGGCCCTTTGGCGTTGGAAGATAAGACTATATTTCGCATCCACGAAAGTGGCGTACCGTACGTGGTCTTTGGACGCCTCGATGGTTTTCCGGAGTGCAGCTATGCAACGGTTGATTACGAAGAAGGTTGTTATGAGAGCACAAAGTTTCTCATAAAACGTGGCCATAAGCGTATAGCTATGCTCAAGGCATTTTCAGGTTATGAGCCTGGATTGGAAAGGCGCCGCGGGTATTTAAGGGCTTTGGAGGAAGCAGGATTGACTCCGGACGAGAATCTGATTCGTTCTGTCACCTTCGGAAGTCGGAACATTGCCAATGTTGTACATCGCCTGTTGGCGCAGTCAGATGTCACGGCGCTGCTTGATTGCAGCGGTGTAGAAGACGGAGCAAGCATTCGCGAAGGGGCCCGTCGTGCTGGGAAGGTTCCGGGTAAAGATTTTGAGGTTTTATCTTGGACTTATGCGGACAACGGCGCAGTTCTTGCTGAGGCTTGCGCGCACATGTGGTTGCCGGTTCGTGAAGCAGCTTCGGAAGGTCTAGAATTGCTTGGCGAGTGGATTGATGAAAAGAGAGCCGGACCTATCCACGTGCTCTACCGTCCTGTATTGAACGAAAAGGTTACGGGCGGTGAAATACCTAAGCCCAAGCGCCTTTTCGACGTTCTCGATTAAGGTTGTCGTTGTTGCAAGCCAGTTGTCCTATCTCAGAATGAGTGTGCGATGTCTTAGTGGAGAAATGCGCTCGTGCGTCTGTTAATTACAGGAGCCGGGGGCTTTGTGGGAGGCGCCTTGTTGCGGAACGCCCCGGAGGAATGGGAAATACACGCGTGTACTCGAGGTAGTCCTTTATGGCGTCGGCACAAACTCACGTGGCACTGTTTTGATTTATCGAAGGAAGCGATCCTGGAAGAAACGCTAGAATCCATTCATCCTCATGCCATTATTCATGCTGCCGCCGCAGCAGATATCGATTGGTGTGAAGCAAATCCGCGCGAAGCAGAACAGATCAATGTGGAGGTAACCCGCAGGATTGCCTCGTTTTGCAAAAAATATGGGACGCGGCTGATTTTTCTTTCGACCGACAATGTCTTTAATGGAGTCCGGGGGATGTATCCGGAGACAGACATTCCCGATCCAGTGAATCATTACGGTAGGACGAAAGTCATGGCAGAAAACGTGGTGATGGAAAATGTGCCATCTTTTGTCGTTGCGCGGGTCGCTCTGGTCATCGGCTTTCCTCTCTTAGGTATCGGGCGATCTTCCATGAGCCGAGCCCTCGCCATGTTTAAGCAAGGCAAATCCCTCGGTGTCCCCACGAATGAGGTTCGAACTCCCATCGACGTGGTAACCTTAAGCAAAGCGTTGCTCGAACTTGCCGCCCACTCTTTTTGCGGTCCACTGCATTTGTCGGGTAACGATCGTTTGGTCCGATACGATATGATGCGGCGATTAGCCGAACGACTTGGTTTCTCGCCTGATGTGGTTTATCCGAACGACCCAACGGGACTTCCGGGAAGAGCAAACCGTCCGCTGGACGTGTCTCTAAATAACTCGTTGGCGCAGTCCCTTCTGTCAACCAGAATGTTGGGTTTTGACGACGCGTTAGCGACTATCGTGGAGGCTGCCGCACAGTAACTTCAGGCGGCAGCCCATTTCTCTGTTGCTTATTCCCTATGACGGCTGGAAAACAACTATTGGCCGCTTTCCTTTAGCCACTCTTCGTTGAACCAGGCGTGTTTGATACAGGAGCCTGGCGTCTCCCGGTTGGTGTACGAATAGGTGCAATGGATCGTGCCGTCTGACGCTTGAATTACGGAGGGGTATGCCCCCGAACCCTTTTCCGGAGGAAAATCTTCCAAACGTTTCTTATAGGGCCACGTGGTACCCTCATCTTCCGAGAGATAGGCACTTAAGATATGACGTCCTTGCACCGTATCGTTGCAAATGAGTACCCAATGCCCATTCTGGAGCACAGTAGCATCCACACTGGAACCGGGGTTTGGGATGTCCATAGGCACGACATCGGACCATGTGACACCGTTATCGTGGGATTCTGCACGGCGAATGCGCTTCGGAAAGCCGTTATCTCGCATCAGGGCAACAATAGTTCCGTCCTTCTTTTTCAAGAAAGCGGGCTGGATATTGCCCAAGTCGACCGTGAGAATGGGTTCACTGAATTGCCACGTTGCACCCCAGTCTTCCGTAAATGCCGCCAAAGAACAATTGAAAACATCGGAGTAGAGTCCCAACATGATTCTTTTGTCCGAAGTCATGATGGGATGTACCCGGGTCATCCATCCGAGGCGCTGCGAAAGTTTTTTTGTTGCGGCCACTTTCACTTCGTCAATCTCTTTTCTCAGTTCCTCATTTTGAGAAAGTAACTCGGCGTACTTTTTCTCAACTTCCTCCACGGTTTTCAGAAAAAGTTCTTCCAATCGAGTCGGCCTACAATGGATCACATCCTGCCAATTCCATTTCGGTGGTCCATCGTGGGAATAATCCGTGGAGGTTCGATATTTGAGCAACGATCCTCCCCACTCGTTGTTCTGCACGGCGATCCAAAAGAGCCACAAGGTACCCCGCGGGTCTACAAATAGCACCGGATTGCAGTCCGGCAAATCCTGCGAGTCCGCCATCAAGAATGGCTCACTCCAGCGCGAGTCCCCCTTCCGTTTTCTAGCACCCATAATCCGTACATCATCCGCTTTACGCTCGCCCGTTCCGTGAAACCAACAGGCGAGAAAGTCCCCCTCGGGCGTTTGCACAATGCTTGAGCCGTGATTATGGAACGGTTCAAAGGGGAAAATCAGTTCTGCTTCATGCGTAGCCGCCTGTCCCACACCAACAAATGCCGCAAAAATAACTGCTGTAACCATTGTCTCACCCTTTCCTAGATAATTCGTACAACCTTTCTTAAAAACAACACTGATACTAGCAAATGTGATTTGGACACGCAATTGAAAGCTTCTTGTCGTATAATCATGAAGAGGCAAGCAAGTTGGACGGCCGCGCCGTACACTTGGAACGGTGAGGAAAGTCCGAGCTCCACAGGGCACAGCGCTTCCTAACGGGAAGGCGGGGTGACCCGACGGAAAGTGGCACAGAAACGACACAGCCTATGTCAATCTTCGGATTGGCAGGCAATGGTGAAAAGGTGCGGTAAGAGCGCACCAGCGGCTTGGTGACAAGTCGGCTGGCTAAACCCCGCTGGGAGCAATGCCGAATAGGGACGCCAAGACGTGGCCCGCGTCGCGTCCGGGTTGGCAGCTGGAGACACAGGGCGACCTGTGTCCTAGAGTAATGGCCGTCTCGGAGTGCTGGAACGCACTCTACGACAGAACTCGGCTTACAGACTTGCTTGCCTCTCGATCTTGCTCTGTTAATCGGGCGAGGCAATGGAGATGCCAACGACTCAATTGCTTACCATCTCGCAGCTTTTAGTCAGCCCAATCCTCTACACAAGCACACAAACGTTTTGGCAGTGCATCGAAGAGTAGATCTAAGCTTATACGGCCAGTAGTCATTGCGAGGAGAGGCGTCTTCGACGCGACGAAGCAATCCCCTTAACCGCGCTGCGCAAGAGACCGTAATCGGAGCCGGGGGCATCCTCGAATCCCCAAGGGGATTGCTACGTCGTGCCTATGGCACTCCTCGTGATGACAATGGTCGGCCAATAGCGCAAAAGGCCGTAGTACGAAAAAAGAAGTAATACCACAAGTGATCAAAAGAGTTCGTAAATAATTCAAACGTACTTCGGAAATGCTACGCGTCAGCGCTTTCCTCTCAATAACCTTCATGTAAAATCCTCTCTTCAATTCCTCAACCCAAGATAAAAAGCGCTGAAGGTACTGCACGGATACCTCCTCTTGAAATCAAATAGGATGTTTTGTTAGCATTTTCACACACATAGATTCCGCGGTAGCTCAGTCGGTAGAGCGGGTGGCTGTTAACCACTTGGCCGCAGGTTCGAGTCCTGCCCGCGGAGCCAAAAATCCATCCGCTGATTTCAGCGGTTCTTGTTTAACGCAAGACCCCGTGGGGTGATCCCCTCGGGGTCTCGTCGTTTCCGGCGTGCCCACGCCGACTTACGCCCGCCTGCACATTTACCCTGATTCTCCATTTCGAAGCCCGCAGTCCGGGGACCGGGTGCAACCCTGGGGGTTGCGGGCGCTCACCGAAAATGTCCCTTCCGAATTCTCCCGTTCTCCGTTTTTCGAGTCGCCTAGTTTAACATCCCGGTTGCATCCGGGCACCCGCTTCGACGTTTCGAACTCCCCTCCGGTAGGTATCCGACGAAAGCCGGACCAGTGGGTCCGGCGAAAGCGGATAACCAGACAGCGGAAACGGCCGTGAGATCGGAGACCGTTGTGGGTGCCGGCGGCATCGCCTTCGGGTGGTGTCGGACGGGCTCCAACGGTCTTCTCGACGTCAGGCCTATCCAGTCCCGCGGCATCCATGACGGAACCCGTACGCGGCCTCCCGCAAGAGGAGGACCGGATGCCGGCCAACGAACACGTCCCAATCTCTCTCGACGAGGTGACATCGGAGATCGCTACGATCCTTGCCCGGGGTTACATGCGCCATCGAAACGGACGCCGAATCGCCCCAGATTCCGGCAATGGGGCAGAGCATGTGGCGCAAGTTGAAGAATCTGAGGCGTTTACGGAGAAACACCTTGATATTCCGGGCCACCCAAGCCTTCATTCATTCACGAGTTAACGTCCTGAGATTGCGGTGCGGACGGGCCGTCGATGCCGCCCTGCGCGTGGAGGAGAACCTGATCACTCTGTCGGATGCGCCGCTGGGCGAATCGCTGGACCTCTTGATCTGCTAGGCCGGGAAAGCGGAATCGGTCCGCGTCACCGGTTTCATCGGCAGCAAATACCTGATGCTCGCCTGGCTCGAAAGCCATGTCCCCAAGGACGTGGAGAGCGTCCTCGATGCATTTTCGGGCGGGGCCAATGTCGCACTAACCCACTCCATCAAACGAGCGCTTAATCAGTTCCGTGGCTTCGTCAAGCTCATCGCGATTGCTGATACTCAGTTCCACATCCCCATTTCCCCAATGCCCGACATTGGCGACATCACGGGCAAATGCCGGTGGGTTTTGAATGTGGCTGTATTTCAATTGAAGCCACACTTTCAAACCGCCTTGCAGAACATGCACGCTACAGAAACAACGCTCACTGCGTTCGTAGTTGATGGTTTTCGCCAAATAGCGTATTGAAATGCTCGCGGGCTCGAAAGATAGGCACAGGTGGTCGATGGCCCGATACAATGAGACAACCTCCTGCGGCTTGCCCATCAGGTGATGGCCTTCGTCATAAGGGCTTTCTCCCTTCTTCGCCCGTCTGGTTTCCCATGCTTTCTTTGCCCCGAGAGAACGGGACTCGAGAATAGGAGCTCCCGATTCATTTGGGTCCGAACCAGCAAACGCGATGGACGTTTCGCCGACACTTAATTCATTGGCGATACGGATGAGACTATCTCTGATTTGTTGAGGGGTAAGGCTTTCGTCTTCGCCTGCAGTTCGCACAAGATTCAGTAGGGGCCGTGGCGGAACCGTCATGATGCGTTGAAGAGCTTTGCGAACCTTGCCGTCCGTGAAAGTCTGTTCACCCAAGGCATCGAGAGTTCCCTTCGCCATTTCGTCACGTGAGAACCGCCACAGCTTTTTCGCGATTTGATCGACTGACATCCCTCCCGATGAATCAGGATCCAGGCTAACCTCAAACATCAGTTTCTCCGGTGCGGCGCATTTTTCCATGCTTCGATACACCCCCACTTGATGCCATTGGTAAGAATACACCATACAATACCATCATTGGCCGCATATCCGACGACTTGCGTGATGGCCTTCACATCGTCCAGTGTATCGTCGAGCGCCTTGGCCTCGAGGAGCGGCTGAAGAGCGGCTTCATGGCCGCCTACCGGCAACGAGTGGCGACGGGGCGGATACGACTTGCGCGTTCTGCGACGACGGGCTCATCTGGGACATGGAGAAAGAAGTCACGGGCATTGCGGCCAACGGCTATCACGTGGTCTGCGCGCTGGAGGCCGCTCACCAGCTGCGCATCTTCTACTGGAACCCGGACGTTCCCAACCAGCCATACGCCATGGCCGGGCTGCGCACGGCTGTTTGCGACCCGTCGGTCGACCTCCCCGCGTTCACGGGCGATACCTCGTGCGCCGGGGACCTGGTGACCGAGGGAAGCGTCCAGGTCTGGAACCGCGGCCATTACGGACCGTCGTTCTTCTGGTACAATCCGCTGCCCGCCTCGGCCGAAGGCAGATCTTTCACCTGGCGCTGGCCCTCAGGCAGGCCACCATCAAGAACGCCCTCCTGCTCGTGCGCGAGATCAAGCGGGGCATCCGCAGCCAGGCCCCGGGCGGCAAACCGTTCGTGAAGCTGGCCGAGAGCACCATCCGGCGCAAGGGCTCCAGCAAGGCGCTGATCGACACCGGGTTCCTGGTCAACGCCATCACGCAACGCATCCTGGCCGACAAGGCCTTCGTGGGGCTGCTGCGCGGCACCGTGAACAAGGACGGCGAGGACCTGGTCAACATCGGGGCGGTCATGGAATACGGCGCCACCATCCGTCATCCGAACGGGGTGGTGGTCGTCATACCGCCGCGTCCCTTTCTGCACCCCGTCATGGAGAAGTATCGCGAGCAGGTAATCGAAAACTACCGCGAGGCGATCCGCTCCGCACTTTGAGCCTCCGACACATCGCCAGCGCTTCCGGTAATGCCATTTAATCCGCCGCCCATCGCCTGGTAAAAAGCGGCAGTGTTGACCAGCCGTTTTGCCTGGCCTTCTGTCAGATCGAGTTCTGTTTGAAGCCGTTGCTGCTGTGCGATAAGCAGATCGTAATAGCTTGCAGTTCCAAGCTTATACCGGTGCTGTATCGACTCTAGAGACTTCCCTGAAGCGGAATCAGCAGCAGCAAGGGCCTTTAGCCTTTTTGAATCATTCTCCAGTGCCCGCAGCACATCAGCTACGTTGCGAAAAGCTTCCAGAACAACGGACTGGTAGTTTGCCGCAGCCGCGTCGAAAGCGGCGAGAGCTGCTCTCTTTTCAGCGGGCAAACCCGGGTTGAACAAAGGCTGTGTCAATTGTCCCACCAGGCTCCAAACAGCAGATCCAGCCCCGAATAACGCACCGGTCGTCAGTGCCTGCGATCCAAGATCGGCGCTAAGGTTGAGTTGGGGATATAGTTTCGATATTGCGACCCCGTATTCCGCATTGGCGGCGTGCAGCAACTCTTCGGCAGCGAGAATATCCGGCCTTGCGCGCACAAGCTTTGAAGGGACCAGCAACGGCAAATCCGCCGGCAGGGTGAAATCCTCCAAGGTAAACGACGGCAACAACCCGTCTCCCGGAGCCTTACCCGCAAGAACGGCCAAAAGATGCTCGTTCTGTTGAAGCTGCTGACGCAACAAGGGCAGTTTGGCGCGCGTCTGCTCCAGCTGTGTCTGCAGTGCTAATGCGTCGTCCGGCTCTCCATGACCAAGGCGAATCTGTTCACGGGTAAGTTCCAGTTGGTTTTCCTGTAACTTCAAAATCTTTTCTATAATTTCAATCTGTTTTTTCAGGCTTGCCTGAGTGATGGCCGTTGTGACGATATTTGCCGCCAATGTCAAGCGAGCGCCTTCCAATTGAAACCGCTGATAATCGCTTCTGGCCGCCAGGGCTTCCAATGCCCTGCGATTGCCCCCGGCCAGATCAAATGTATAGCGAACGCCCACGCCAGCGTTGTAGAGACTGAATTCCCGTGCTTCTCCGGTTTGTCCTAATGTTTCAGGATTGAAGCGTTGGCGCTGGCCACCCAAGTTGCCCTCTAATTGTGGATAAAGCGTCGAACCAGCCCTTGCCGAGTATAGCTCCTGCGCCTGACGCAAAGTAGCCTCTGCCGCCATCAGGGTTGGATTACGTTTCAGGGCCTCGTTTATGAGCATGTCCAGTTTGTCACCGCCCATCGCTCGCCACCAGTATTTTGTTGGTTGATCCGCCTTAATTATGTTTTGTGGATCACCGAGCATGGTGGGGGAGGAATTCAAAGTTGTAGCCGGCGGGGTGGGAGTATAACCAGTCACATCAGGGGGTGCCGGGCGCTGGAAGCCAGGCCCAACAGCACATCCTGCCAACGCCAGAAGACACATTCCCATCAGAGCATAAGAAACAACCTTGAGTTTCACCGAAATCCCGTCACGGATCAAGAGCATATGTTTTTTTATCATTTTGAATACCTCATGTATTGAGCTCATTCGAAACCCCGTCCTTCGCCTTCTTCTTCATAGGTTACCCCGTCACGGATGTGATATATGCGTTTGAAGGTGGGGATGATTTTTTCATCGTGGGTCACGACAATAATGGCGGTCTCGAATTTCTTGGCCATATCGTTCAAGATCCGGATTACGGCCAGGGCGCGCTCACTATCAAGCGGAGCGGTCGGTTCATCGGCCAGTATGACCGGGGGACGATTCACCAAGCCACGTGCTATTGCCACTCGTTGCTGTTCTCCACCGGAGAGTTGAGACGGCATGGCCTTGGCGCGATGCTCCACATCAAGCGCCTTTAACAATTCCATGGCCCGTTTACGCGCCTCGGCATTTGGCACCCCCGCCAGCATGGGCAAAAGGGCGACGTTGTCGGTGACATCGAGGAAAGGAATCAGATAGGGTGCCTGGAATACAAAGCCTATCCGGTCCCGCCGCAAGGCACGAAGATCTGTGACCTGCCAGCTGTCATCATAAATGACGTCATCCCCGAGTATCATTTTCCCGGCGGTCGGCTCGATCACCGCTCCCAAGCATTTAAGGAGCGTAGTTTTGCCGGAACCGGAAGGACCTATCAGTCCAACGACCTCGCCCGGTGCAACATGCATATTGACGTTCTTTAAAGCATCAACGGCGGTATCGCCACTTCCATAACGTTTTTTTAACCCCTGGATACGAATACCTTTAGCAGTCATGTCAGCCCCCTATGGCTTCGGCCGGATCGACCCTGAGCGCGGCACGAATGGCGATAATGCTCGACAGTACGCAGATCATAACCACGGCGATAAAACCCATAACGGAGTCGAGTGGTTGCAGCAGCACATACTTGGGAAAGATCGGCGCCATCAATAACGTTGCCGAAATCTTCCCCACCACAAAGCCGATCAAGCCTAAAGCGATGGACTGTTGCATGATCCAGCCGACAATGGTGCGATTCTTAGTGCCCAGCAGTTTCAATACAGCGATCTCACGAATTTTTCCGAGTGTCAGGGTGTAGATGATGAAGGCCACAATGGCGGAGCTGACAATCGAAAGGATCACCAGAAACATGAAGATCTGTCTGGCGGAGGTAGCGATCAGCTTACCAACCAAAATCTCCTCCATTTGGCTGCGGGTATAGACGGTTAAGCGCTTCCAGCGGCGGATCGACTCAGCGACTTCTTCCGGGGCATACCCCGGTTTAACCCGCACCAAAACCGCATTGACGTAAGGGTTGGTGCTTTGCGAGGCAATAACCGCATCGAGCAGGCCTGGTACTCCGGGCCGGTTGAAGGCAGGGTTTTCGGCCGTGCGTCGACGCTGCTCCCAGATGGCGTCATTGTCCTTGAGGAACTGTGCTTCTTGGGCATCTTTGAGAGGAATGAACACCATCGGGTCGCCATTGGAAGAGACCATCCTTCTGGTCAGGCCGACAATGGTGTAGTGATTGCGGCGGATCTTGATACGGTCGCCGAGTTTAAACCCGGAAGCGATGTCGGCGACGGCCTCGTAATGGCTCCGGGTAATATGGCGACCCGCGACGAGATAGGGCGGCCACCCGGGTGTCCCGGGTCCTCCGGGGGTGATGCCGGTAACCATGGCGCGTACGTCACCACCCTGTTTTCCCACCTGCATGGTGAGATAGGTGATATTTGCTGCCCGCTCCACTTCCGGCATGTCTCGAATCCTTCGCCAGACATCATCGTAGAGACTTGATGACTCGGCATAGGGACCAAGAGTGTCTTTCTGTACCACCCAGAGATCGGCGTCGCTGCTGTCGAGCAACACTTTGGCATCATCCACCATGCCACGGTAAATCCCTGCCATAGACAGGGTGACGCCGATGAGCAGCCCAAGCCCCATACCGGTGAAGACGAATTTGCCCCAGGAGTGCAAGATGTCGCGTCCTGCCAAACTGATCATGGCGTCACCCCCGGAATGCGGTCAACGATGTGGATCTTGCTGCGTTCATTCAGGGCATTCTCGCTGTAGACCACGACCCGGTCCCCAACCTTGAGCCCTTCTCGTATTTGAACATGCCCTTCCAAATCGGCAATTCCCAGTGAAACCGGTACAAAATGAAGTTCGCCATCAGTGACCTGCCACACGCCGGTTTTGCCATTTTTATGATGGATAGCGGCATTTGGAACAACCGGTGCTGGTGCAAGTTTTGGTAAGGTAATCGTGACTTCAGCCAATTCGCCTATGGGTGGCAGCGGATCGGGAATGTGATCGAAGACAACCTTGGCCAGTGTTTCTTCCGTTACCGCGTCTGCCAGGGGCTCCACTCTCAGAATATGTCCGACCAGCGGCTCACCTGCCTGAGAACGTAATGTAATCCGGGCCGGTAAGCCCGCGTCGAGACCTCGCGCACTAATCTGATCGAAGCGGACATTGACCCACAGGGTGTTCGGGTCGATCAGCTCTACGACAGACTGACCTGCGACCACGGTGGTCCCGGGCTCCGCATCACGCGAGACAACCAAGCCGTCAACTGGCGCAACCAGAGACAAATTGCTGCGCTGCGCCTCTAATGCCTCTCGTTCTGCACGTACACGAGATAGTTCCTCCCGCGCCGCAGCCAGCCCTGCTTCCGCAACCAAGAGTTCGTGTTGTTTAGTGGCTACCACTTCCTCGCTGGTAGATCCCGCTTTAAGCAACTGCTCGTAACGTAAGGCCTGTGCTTGCGCATAATCCTTACGTGCCTGCGCTTCCTTTAACTGAGCATTTGCGCGTTTCAGCGCGGCTTCCTGAGCCTTGATACGTTCATCAAGATCCACCGGGTCCATTTCGCCAAGCACTTGACCGGCCTTGACATACTCACCTACGTCTATGTCCAAGCGTTTGACTCGCCCCGCAAACGTTGGGCCAATTTTGTAGGTGTAACGAGCCTCAATGGTTCCGATGCCGAACAGTTTCGGTGAGATGTTCCTGTTCTCGACGGTGGCTAACACAACTGATACCGGAGCAAGCGGCCCCGAACGCAAGGCCACATAGACAAAAAGCGCAAACAGAGGAAAAAGCACAGCTATCAGCGCCAATGTACGTCTCTGGAAGGGCAATTTTTTCATGATGCGCTCCTAATGCCCCGTTGATAGATGGCAAAAACTTTCGGTGCATTGCGACGCATATGACTAATATCTCCAGCTATCAACGATTGCATGACCAATCCTTGAATAGTGCCGATGAAGAGCATGGCCGCAGCCCCGTTATCAAGCTTTTCGTCAAGCTCACCGCATCTCTTCCCTTGTTCAAACAAACGATTGAGGCGATCCCCATAAAGGCGCATGAGTGTTTGAGCCATTCGCTTGGGTGCGGTTTCTCCAGAGCGTTGCAATTCACCAAACAATATGCGGGGAATACCGGGGTACTCTGTTATAAACTCCACGTGCGCCATAAACATGCTTTCGAGTGCGGCAAGAGGAGAAGACTCTTTCTGAACTGCTTTTTCTATGCGGGATATTAATCGTTCGGCCACCCATTCCATAACAGCCTGCAAGATGGCCTCCTTGTTTGGGAAATGACGAAAAAGCGCACCCTGGGTGAGTCCCATGCGTTTGGCTATGGCAGCCGCGGTAATCTCGCTCGGGTTCTGTTCACCCGCCAACTCGACCACCGCCTCTACCGTCACTGCCCGTCGTTTCTCCGCCGGAAGATGTTTGTTTGTTGAGTTCATATGAGCCTCCATCTAAGTGAGTAATTGATTACTATCTTATTTCCTTGCTAGGGGCTTTGTCAACCGGTTTTTTTTTGAAAAACTGTTGATGATGAAGAAAGAGCCCCGCTGCAGTACCCTCCGCTTTGAGCCTCCGACACATCGCCAGCGCTTCCGGTAAGTAACCAGGCAGAAAACGGAGGCGTCCCTTGAGCACGATACAGACTGTCACAGAAACACTGATCCGCCTGGCCAAGCAGGTCATCCACCCGGACACCGTGCTGGTGTTCCCGGACGACGTGTTCAAGGTGCCGCGGACGCCCAGCCTGATCCTGCAGGGCCCGACCCTCGTCGAGGACGGCGACCGCAGGACCCAGGCGCACCTCGTGGAGAAGGACATCCCAAACCTGACCTACGAGCGGTGGCGGCACCCCCGGCTCTATCACCTCGACTTCGACGTGATCGTGACCGCCGCCCGCGAGGCGGAGCTGCTGAAGCTCCAGGAGAAGGTCGCCCGCTTCTACCAGGTCCACCCGGTCCTGGAGGGGAAGACCGCGGGACCCTGAACATCACGGAGCTGGTGCCCCTCGGCGGGCTGCGCCGGGTGAACCTCTCCGACCTGCGCCAGAGCTCCGGGCGCTGCCGGATCGAGGATTGTCCCGTCTACGACGGGCTGGTGGAGACGGGCCCGCTGATCAGGGACAGGAAGTTCGAATTCCGCGACGGGGTCGAGGAGGACCGGATCTACACGCCATGAGACGAGGAGGAACGCAAGTGATCGAGATCAGGAACCTGCTCTTCCAGCCGCTCACCTTCCACCTGGCGGGTGGCGGCCGGGGCATCCATCTGAATCCACGCGAGCGCCGGATGGTCCGCGAGGAGGACGTCTCCCCGGAGATCGAGGCCGCGGCCAGACGCGGGCTGGTCTCCCTGACCGCGGCGCCCGAGGCCTCGGTGGAGGTCACGCCCAACATCGGCCGCCGCGGCCAGACCGGCATCGCGGTGACCGGCTCCAACTTCATGCCCAACGCCACGGACATCACCATCCGCTGCGACGGTCGGGTGGTCGTCTCCGGCGTCAGCGCGGACGCCGCCGGGCGGGTGACCGCGTCCTTCGTCATCCCGTCCAACGTCCGCAACGGCAACCGGATCGTCGAGGTGACCGACGGGACCTATTCCGCCCAGACCAACCTGCAGGTCAACGATCCCCTCGTGATCACCCGTATCCAGCGCATCGTGGTGAACCGGACCATCGTCCGCCGGCAGACCATCATCCAGCGCATCCCGCCGCGCATCATCCGCGTGCCGGTCGTCCGCACCGTCTGGCGCTGGCGCTGGCGGACCCGCAGGCGCGACCCCCTCGCGCAGACCTTCAGCTTCACCGAGAACCGGGTGATCTCCGCCATCGGAATCTACTTCACCCGCAAGGACGCCTCCATCCCGGTCACCGTCCAGATCCGGGGCGTGACCACGGGCCTGCCCAACGAGGTGGTCCTGGCCGAGAAGGTGGTCTCGCCCGACGAGGTCAACCTGGGCGCGGAGACCAAGGTGGTCTTCGACGACCCCTTCTACGCCGAGGCGAACACCAGCTACGCGGTGGTACTCCTGACCAACAGCACCGAGTACCGCGTGCGCATCGCCACGTTGGGCCAGATGGGCCGGAACGGCGTCATCACCCGTCAGACCTACGCCGCGGGCGTGCTGCTGGAGAGCTCCAACGCCGAGACCTGGACGCCCCTCAACGGCTCCGACCTCACCATGAAGATCTACGGCTACGACTTCCAGCCCACCGGCGA
>Ga0116165_1000119_pt1 | contig 64555 bp, 56 predicted proteins | sample AD_JPNMR1_MetaG_FD_89885 | JGI IMG/M metagenome (GOLD analysis project Ga0116165, IMG submission 89885) | Active sludge microbial communities of municipal wastewater-treating anaerobic digesters from Japan - AD_JPNMR1_MetaG | ecosystem: Engineered > Bioreactor > Anaerobic > Digestate | place...
TTCGACGCGGTGGACGATTTCTTTTTGTTCTTCAAGAGATAAAATCGGAGCTGGTATAGATTTCAATTCTTCAACACCTTTTACATTCGGGATAGCAGAGCCGGTAGAGTTTTCAAATATATTACGCTGAAAATACGGAGACCTAAAAAGTAAAAGGAAGAACTTGCTGTCAAAATATTTTTGATTAATCCTTACTCTTAAAATTGCCTGATTAATAATGCCATCGTCAAATTTATCTGGAACTTGAGTAATTCTACCTAAAGTTACACCTGAACAGCTAATTAAAAAATCACCAGCTTTAACTGCAAAATTCTTAAGCTCATTATATTTCTTTTCATCAATAAAATATCTTGCAAATGAACAATCATCATTTATTGGACAATACTGTTCATAAATTTTATATCCACTTGATATGAATATTTCTTTTTTCAAGACACTTCCAAAAGGTCCTCTTCTGAATGGGTTATCGGAGAAATCCAAATAATTATCCCATCTTCCTAATCGCCAAGTATCAGGCAATTCAATTGTTTCGTATTCAGAAACGGGAATATATTCTTTTATCTTTTTAACATACTTAATTTTTTCCTTATTTATTTTATCAAGAATTAAATCCACACATTCAATGTTTTTATTCTTCTCCCTCCACTCCTCCGTCAACTTACCACTTACCGCAGCCGCTAAAACTGATTGTCGGAAGCGTTTTAATAGTTTTGGTATTTTTTCTAATCGTTGTTTGTTGTTTTCTATTTTTTCAAATAAAGCATCAAGTTTGGCTACAATGCGATGTTGCTCAGCGAGAGGGGGGAGTGGGATTTTGCATATTTCAAAAAAGTCTTTATTGATATGTTGCAACCCAGTTCCTGTGCTTGTTTCTTTAATGAAATTATTTTGTTGTCTGATTGTATATTCAAGAAATTTTGTTTGAATACCTCCTAAAGCCTTTAAGCCAACTAAAGTAGAACCTATTGCCCCTTTCAACCCACTACCACATTTACCAATGCTACCATCCCAAACTAATAAAACTTCTGTTTCGTCAATTATTGATACTTTAGGGTCATTTGTATATGTTCTAATTTGTTTTCCTTCCATTTCATCAATAAGAATGTAAGGAACGTAACCTTCTCTCGGTTCGTCAATTGTTGAAGCCGGTTTCTTGCCTTTTTTGGCAGTCAGAATTTCACCAATACTGCATTCAACCCAACCTTTTGGCAAATTATTCTCCATTTCCATTGCTTTTCAAAAGGGTTAATGAATCGGTTGTTTCGGCTCCGCTCAACAACCGGGTAGGTGCCGTACCCTGAGCGGAGTTATTTCCCGTACCCTGAGCGGAGTCATTTCCAGTACCCTGAGCGGAGTTATTTTCCGTACCCTGAGCGGAGTCGAAGGGTACATTCAAAAAATGTGTCTCATTTTTACATTCAGCAAAATCATGAAGTTTCTCAAATTGATTATTGATCAATGCTTCCTTTTTCTTCCTGCTCCAGCCTTGAATTTGTTTCTCTCTATAAAAAGCTTCATCAACTCTTGCAAATTCTTCAAAATAAACTAACTTAACAGGTAAATGCTTTTTAGTAAAATTAGCACCTTCTCCATTTTGATGTTGTTGCAATCGTAATTCTAAATTATTAGTGCTGCCGGTATAATACATGCCGTTGCTGCATTCTAAAATATACATCCACCCTTTCATTATTCTTTTTCTAATAAACTAATTATTTCTTTTAAGTCATCCACTACAGCTTCCAGTTCGGCAATGGCTTCGGTAGCAAGGTCGTTGGGTTCGGGCAGGCTGTCGGCATCTTCAATGCTTTCGTCTTTTAGCCATGTGATATCAAGTTTGTAATTACGTTTTTTAATTTCATCAATGGTAAAGCAACGGAAACGCCCTGTTTCTCCTTGATCAGTTCGTGGGCTGTTGCCATTGGGGTCAGAGCCATAGCATTTTTCAAAATCTTCGAAATGTTTGGCTGTTAGCGGGCGGTCTTTTTTGGTAATGCTTTCTATATTGCTGCGGTTGTCGTAAATCCAGACTTTTTCGGTAGGCAATCCTTTCTGAAAGAAAATAACATTTGCTTTTACGCCTTGTGCATAAGGTGTAAATGTACCTCTTGGCAAGCGAAGAATGGTGTGCAAGTTGCATTCCTGCATCAGTATTTCAAAAACTTCCCCTGCTTTATCTTCAAACAATACATTGTCGGGTAAAACTATGGCGGCACGTCCGCCTATTTTGAGCGTACTCATGATGTGTTGCACAAAATTGAGCTGTTTGTTGCTGGTTTCTACCGTAAAATCGTCACGCTCCGGTATTTGATTTGCTCCCTTTGTGCCAAATGGGGGATTTGCCAAAATCACATCAAAACGGTCGCTACTTGGGTTATTATAAATGGTATCGCCTAATTTTATTTTAGGAGTAACGCCATGCAAATACATATTCATCAAAGCCAATCGTCTTGGACGGGCAACCAATTCTTGTCCGTAATAAGTGTTTTCTCTGATTCGTTTCACATCTTCACGAGGAAAAGCACCTTTACATTCCTGTAAAAGCCATTCATAAGCACAAACCAAAAAACCACCTGTACCGCAAGCGGGGTCATAAATGGTAAATGTATTCTTTCCTCTTGGATCGGGCTTCATCAAGCGAACCATGCTTTGTATTAAAGGACGCGGTGTAAAATATTGTCCAGCACCTTTTTTCCCTTCGCTGGCTGCCTTTTCCAGCAGCCCTTCAAAGGCAGCACCTTTCACGTCTATGTCCATCGAAGTCCATTCATCTTCATCAATCAGGTTGAGCAGTTTTTTGAGACTTACCGGATTGTTAAAACGGTTTTGTGCCTGCGTAAAGATTTCGCCAAGTAGTCCCGGTTCTTTAGCCAGTTCTTTTAACGAGTCGGTATAGTGGTCCATTAAATCGCCACCGCTTAATTCTTTCAGTGCTTTCCAATTGTATTTGTCGTTCAGATGGACTTCTTTTTCATCAGCCATTTTTAAGAAAAGAAGAAAAGAAAGTTGTTCGATATAATCGTTGTAATCAATTCCTTCGTGTCTTAATGTATGGCAAAAGCCCCACAATTTATTTACCACATCACTCATTATTTCTTCTTTTTTTTGTCAGTATTTTTTTCTCTTCGCCTTCCAATTTACGTTGCAACTTTTTAACATCTTCAGCAGGTGGAAGATTCTCGGGAAATATTCCTCTTTTCGTTAACATTTCACGGACAGCAAGGTTATTGTCAACATGTTCTTTTTCTATTAAACTTTGTCCTTTTAAATCTTTATTTTGCACATTCAACCCTGTCATCTCAGCGGCCAAATCTTTTGCCTTTATGCTTATGGTCGGTAAAAAATCTGCAACGGGACGACTATCAGGTACGCCTAATTTCTTTTTCAGTTGTATTGTTCCCATCCCGAAAGTTGTTTTTCGGTTTGTGATAATTTTTCTCTGGCTTTTACACGCTCAAATTCCAGTAATCGGTTTTCAATCAATTCTGCCCTGCGGGTTTGAACAGCAAAATAGTTCTGTGTAAATGAAATTTCTTCCTTTCTCTCATCGCCATTTTGTGCAATTAAATAACAGGCATATCGGGTAAGCAGAATATCATCTATCTGTTTTTCAGCTCCTTTAGGCATAGGTATCGTTTTCCTGACGTCAGGAAAATGATCCTCTATATTTTCACCCGCATTAGAACAGGATTCTTTTGCTTTAACAATTACTTTCTCAAAATTTTCCCATTTGCTATAACCCAGCAGAGCTTGTAGTTCTCTTGCGCTCCAACATTCCACGTCATTGTACAAATAACAAATGTTTTCAAACTTCTGAAACAATTCTAAAATGAGTTCCTTCTTCATAACTTACACATTATGCTGCAATTGCATTGTTTATTTCTTTAATAATTTTTTGATATTCATCTGCAAAAACCTTTTTAAATTTGTTTAAACCGCCTCTGTCAGTGAACACTGGCAATTCCTTAAAATCATCTTCATCTAAAGTCAGGTTTTGTTTCAAATGTTCTTTGATGTATTCCATCCATTTTTGTTGTTCTTCATTTAAATTTTTACCTGCTGTAACTTTCTGTATTGCTTGATTCACCCTTTCATCAGGACTTAACAAAGGTTCAGTATCTTTTGCTGCATGTTTAATCATGCTAATAATATCAACAGTTTCTTTGTGGTAAACAAATTTATGCGCCTTTTGCAAATTGGCTTCATCATAATTGTTTTCTTTCAGTTTTTGTTTCAGCTCGTTCAATGCTTTAGTATTCCAATCATTCGGCTTATTCAATAAAATACCGATTGCTGCAATTTCATTTTCTTTACGTTTTACAAATTCTGAAAAAGCAAGTAAATAATCTGTTGGTTTTAAACCATATCTGCCTTCTGCCTCAAACAAGACCATTGAACTAACATCGTCTTTTACTTCGTATCCAACAAGAAAAACCTTTTTAGCTCTTTCGTAGTCCACCAATAGTTTTTGAAACTGCTCGTTTCTGAGTAGTTCCATCACTGATGTGAAGCTTTCAAATATTTCATTAAACGACTTTGCCATTATTTATACTTTTCAAAAAATTTGGCTAATAGTTCGGCAAACTTCCCCATGTCGCCATTGGGAATATAGGTTGCAAATTTATCACGGGCATTCCCGCTCATATCTTTTTCAATCCTATGAAGTCGCTTTGCTAAACGCTTAGCGTTAGCCTTTCTGTCTTCATTGTTGTATATTTTTTCAATGAGTTCTTTAATTGTAATAGTTTCCGTTCCGGGCGGGTCAATTTTAAAGTTATAACTGGCATCTTTAAAATATTTTATCAAAGTACCATTAAAACAATCAAATATTACAAAATGTGTTTTCCCAATTTCATCACATTTTCTGGTTCCCCTGCCAAGCATCTGTTCCCAAAGAATGCGAGATTTTACAGGACGAAGAAAAACAATAAATTCTATTGAAGGAATGTCTACGCCTGTACTAAGCATGTCAACTGTTACAACAATTTTCGGATTGGGTCGGTTACGAAACTCTTTGATTTTTTTCAAAGGTCTGTCAACCGTTGGGCTTCCTGTAATTTTTGCAACAAAATCGTCACCTCGATTGAAAACTGATTTGCAAATACTAACTAAACGGTCGGCATGTGAAATCATTGGAATATCGTTTGAAGCAAAAATCAATGTTTTAGGGAAACGACCTGTTCTTTTTTCCCATTCGTCAGTATATTTTTTAAGTTCTTCAACGATTTTCTGATTGGTGTCGGGAGCCGTGATTTTTTCTTCTATTTCGGTTGAAGTAAATTCCCTTTCATCTTCCAATTGGTCAATTTGCTCCCTGCCCGTTTCAGTATCAATCATTCCCACTTGTTCGCCTTCTTTCAAAAATGCTCCGTTCATAAGCACTTCCGAATTGATGGCAACAGCATCATAGTCCACCAAATAACCTTCTTCAATTGCTTGTTGTAACGAATAATTGAAAATCGGTTTATTGAAATAAGCAACAGTATGTGATGCAGGCGTAGCAGTCAAACCAACCTTAACAGCATCAAAATGATTTAAAACATTTCTCCAAACATTGGTTTCTTTTGATGTGTAACCACGATGGCACTCGTCAGCAATAATTAAATCAAAAGCATGTGATGGAATAGAAAGTTTTTCAGCATCATCTTCGTTTTCTTCATTTTCACCAAAAGCACCAGCTTTTCCGTAAAGATTTATTGCCATTCTCTGAATGGTGCAGATATAAAGAAATGTTTTTGTTCCATCAGGATTAGTTAAATAAGAATTTGGTAAAACAGTCGGGTCGTATGCTTCGCCTTCAAAGTCTTCTTTTTTAAATCGCTGTGAATACAATTCGTATTCGTCTTTGAATTTAATATTTCTTGGTGTATCAAACGAAGCAAAAGCAGTAACGGCTTGAGCAGCCAATGATTTTCGGTCAACCAAAAATAAAATTCGTTTAGCATAACCCGAAGCCAACATCCGATAAACAAGGTTAACTGTGGTAAAAGTTTTTCCTGTACCAGTTGCCATTGCTAATAACATTAAGCGTTTTCTTTCTTCTAAATTATTTTCAAATGCTTGTATTGCTTCCTTTTGATAAGGTCTTAGTCCAGGAGTATTTATCGGTTTTTCTTTTAGCCACTGTAAAGCTGTTTCTTTGTTCGAATTAAACAAAGTTTCCATTGCTTCGGGAGTATGAAAACTATAAATCTGTCTGCTAAGATTTTTACTATCTCTGGCATCCAAATAATAAATCAATTCTCCATTAGAAGAATATAGAAACGGGACTCGGTATTCATTCCATTCACCAACTGTCTTGTTTGCTCCTTTAGAATATCGTTTTGCTTGCTCTAAAACATTCGCTGCACCAACTTCAAGTTTCTTTGCTTCAACAACTCCAAGAAGTTTTCCATTAACTACTAAAGCATAGTCAGCAGGTCCGCTATTAGTCTGTAATTCTTCAATAGCGTGATTTGTCAAAATAGTCAAGTCCATTCCTTCAGAGTATGGAATAATAAGCCACCCAGAAGCTTTTAGCTGCTTGTCTATTCTTTTTTTTCTTGTTATTTTCTCTGATTCGTATGTCATAATTCTAAATCGCAAGGTACAAATAATTCTCGGTGCAATGGCAAAAAAATGTGCCATTTGTGGGCTGGCAATATAATTTACTAACGCTATTTTTATTTTCAATGTTATTCATGAATGCTTCGCATTTCAAAATTTTTGTGCGGTGGGTAAAAAAATTAAAACATATTTGGTTAAGCAATGAGTGTCGGGTTATATGTCTGTCAGTTTCTTTTTTCATTTCAAGTTTAATATTCCATTTTCAATTAGCTGTGTCGTTGTCTTTTCACCGCTTGTGCATACGCAACCACAATGAATACAATATTCAGACATGTGGGTTCCATCAGACATTTAAAAAATAAATTATATTCTGATGAAATTAATGAACAATACAATCTAATTTTTTGGTTTGGAAAAGTTTCATATCCTATAATTCCATTCTTTCCGGCCGTATTTTGAAATAGTAAGTCTATAGATTTTCTTTATATCTTCATTTAATAAAAGAGAGAGTTCTCGAATCTGAAAATAAGCGAGCATTAATTTTGTAAAAGTGATGAAAAAATCGTTGACATCTTGAGTCCTTACGGTCGATCTCTCTAAAAAACTGCGAATATTTTCTACCGGTGAAGGAACAGAACGAATTGCTTTTTTATTGGTTGCTGAGGTTGGAATCAGTGATTTTTGTAGCTTCTCCATATCAACATCGTAAAGCAAGGTACCATGATGCAATTCCCTACACTTTGACACATGTGAGGCGGTTCCTGAAACCTTATTTCCATCCGGAAGCCAAAGGTCTTTTCTCTTACCCACCTCAACAGGAATTTCCATTGAATTTAGAACAGAAATCACAGGCTGCAAAAAATCTGAACTTAACGGAGAATATCCTTTTTTCTTATTGAAAACAAAACAAAAATTCAAATTTCCTTCATCATGATACACGGCACCTCCTCCCGACAATCGTCGAAAAATGGAGATACCGTTTAAGTGGCAAAAATCCTCATTAACTTCATTGGTTACGGACTGATTAGAGCCTAAAATTACACATGGTTTGTTTACATAAAGCAAAAGATATTCATCTGTTTTTTCCGAAAAAAGAAATTCTTCGGCAGCCAAATTAAATTCCGGTATTTTATATGGAGAAAAAACAACCTGCATTGATAAAATTCAGACTTTTTTTATCCTATCCTTATTGTACGTTAAATGCCACTCTCAAATCATCTATTTCCTGGTCGCTAATAGGACAAAGATGCCCAATAGCCGAAGCCATTACAAGTGAATTGGCTGAAAACTCGGCCACTTCCAAATAATCGAAAGTGTTTAACAATTTATCTCCGGTAACAAATACACTGTCGTTCTCCACCAAAATGACTTTGTTGTGGTTAAACATTTCAGCAACGCTGTCAATATCATTATAAATCAAACCGAAAGGAATGGACGGAACATCCTGAAGAAAAATCCAACTTTCAGGAATCGTGCGCACGTCAAATTTTGTACCGGTTATGGCATGTGCCATCAAATTTACCGGTTGCGTGCAAATAATGGAATTTATCTGTGGGTTCAATTGATATATTCGTTGATGTAAGGCTACCGAACGGCTAGGCGTTTTCCCTACTTCAGCCATTCCTTTTTTAATCTGCACAATATCTTCGGGAACAATATCCCACCGTGCCACATTTTTCGGCGTAATCAAAAAATCGTCGTCTCGCCAACGTACCGACACTGTGCCGTAGGTAGAAATCATAAGCCCCTGATCACATGCTCTCCGAATAATTTTTACCATTTCCGAACGCAAGGCTCTCTCGTCGGAAGGATAATCCACATTCATAAAATATGGGATATTGGAAGGAAGATGATTAACGTATCTTGCGACCTGTTCATCCGATAAATAATTTACTTCTCCTAATCTACTTGCATTCACAATTGTGCGGCAACAAAATTCAAGTGTTTCAAAACGCTGATAGGCATCCATCAAGTCCATCCCTCCCAAAACAACCCCATGATTCTCCATGATTACCGCTTTATATTGCGTATTCCTGAATTCGTTAGCAATTTTCTTTCCCAAATCATCACTCCCCGGTGTCCCATAAGGAGCAAAACCTATTTCTCCACAAATATTATGGGCTTGAGGAACTATTTTTGTGTCTGGAACTTTATGTGCTATACTAAAGGCTACAAGTGCAGGAGGATGGGCGTGAATAATTGCTGTCAACTCCGGACGCGTTTCGTAAATGGCTTTATGAAAGGGAAACTCAGAAGAAGGTTTGTGCGGACCGATAACCGTTCCGTCTTTTTTCACGCACATGATATCGTTAAAAGTTAACGATCCTTTGTCTACTCCAGATGGAGTAATCCATATATCGCCATTTTGATCCCTGATAGAAATATTTCCACCCGAAGTTGTGGTCATACCACTCTTGTAAATTCTTTTGATGATCACATTGATTTGTTCCACCGGATGCATCAGCCTAACATCTAATTGTTTCATATTCTATAGTTTATAATTTAATTTAATTTGATTTGTTTGCATTTGCCAACAAAAAAGCTTCAGCTTCCACATTCCATAATCCCTTATGTCTTGCACAAATGGAAGACAATTCTCTGAAAAATTCGCTGGTTTTCCCCAACTCTTCAAAATCTGAGATTGATGTCAAAGGCATGGTAATATGAGTATAAATTAATTTTTTCCCACCCGGAATTTCAGGCAAATGAAGAGTAGCTTCGGATACAGCATTCAAACCTCCAATATGCGTTACTAAACCTGCAGGATCAAGACCCTTATTCATTATATCCAAGGCTTCTACCATATCTTCGTTGTTTCCCCCACTTGTACCCGCAACATGCGTATAGGCATAGTGAACGTTGTAAAAATTCAACATGGCACTGAACTTGGGATCGCTTGGTCCTGCAAAAAAGTTGAGGCATCCATCGAATCCAAGAATGGCATCTGCTAATTCAACAACCGATTTCACTGGAGCAAAAACAAATACATCATTGTAGCCATTACCGTTGGTTAAAGTTTTTAATTCTTCTATCGGATTTTGCATAACCGAAGTATTGATATAACGAAGATCGATACCATGTGAAGCCGCAAATTCAACGGTATAGAGCGAAGCAGCCCTATCAAGACGTGCTTGATCAATATCGGTAACTACCAACAACGAAGGGCGACGATCTTTTCTGTGTAGCACAAAATTGATAGCAGCCAATCCCATTGGTCCCACACCAGCCAGAATAGCCATTTTTCCGCCATCCACAATTCCCATTTTGTGTTCATAACTACCGGGCTTCAGATGATAATTGGCATGCATGGCGCCAATCACACAAGAAAGAGGCTCTGCCAGCGATGCCGGATAAAATCCTTCCCCATGATAAGGCAACAAACAATTTTTCTCCATTACTTCATTGGGAATGATCACATACGTAGCATCACCACCAATAAACGGATAGCTGTATCCCGGCGCACTCAATATTCCTACGGAACCGCCTTCGTAATTCAACGCCGGCTGAATGGAAAATTTATCGCCGACCTTAAATTGATCTGCCCACTTCGAACCAATTTCAATCAATTCACCTGCAAACTCATGACCGATGATCACCGGATTCTCGGCCACGTTATCGGGCACCCGTTTGTGATCTGCTCCCTGAATGGCCGCTTTGTAGGATGACATACACAACGAATCGGAAACTACTTTGGCTAAAATTTCGTCATCCTTGATTTTGGGCAAATCAAATTCTTCCAGACGAAGATCTTTTTTACCGTATAATCTAACTGCTTTTGTTTTCATCAGAATATAATTTATTTTTAAAGGTCTGATGGAATCCACATGTCTGAATATTATATTCATTCGTGTTTGTGTATGTAATACATGTGGGTTTCATATTTTTTTGTTTTTTAGAGTCAAGAATCAAGACATAAGAGAATTTTTGAAGTCATGTATCATTCGCTGCAATTCTGAGAGTTTTTGTTGTAATTGTTCGTAAGGTTCGAGGTTGACATAGGATTGAAAAGACACTCGAGCAATATTAATTACGTAATAACGTATTCTTAAGTTTTTAGTTTCGTGTTTTCTTTGTGTCTTGGAGCCTTTGTGTCTGTTTTTGCCACCAAGACACAAAAACACGAAGTTGCGCAAAGTAATATTTCAATTTTCTCTTGACTCTTGATTCTTGATTTTTATATCATGCCAACATCACCTGCCCACCAGTAATTGGGAGTGCCTGTCCGGTTTCGCCACATTGTTCCATCAGATAAAGGACCCCTTTGGTAACATCTTCAGGGGTACAACCTTTCTTCATCGGCACCTGAGCCAAATAATATGTTTTTACATCTTCTATCGTTTTCGCACCGGGAACTTTTCCTGCCTTTAAATACTGAACAAATAAACCGTTATCGGGATCACTCCAAAGCGGTCCCTCATAAAAATTACCGGGACAAACAGCGTTCACTTTGATGCGGAAAGGAGCTAATTCTAATGCAAACGACTGAGTCAAACCAATTCCACCAAATTTGCCCCCGGCATAAGCAAAATTGGCTTTGCTTCCCTTCAATCCAGATTTGGAATTGATCTGGATAATGTCAGCATAATAATTTTTTGGGGCGAACCGAGTTTGCAATTTTAAGGTTCGGCTCACGACCTTTACGCCATAAAAATATCCGTAATAATTGATTCGAGTAACAAAATCGAACGTTTCGGGTGTCATTTCGTCCAATCCGCCGGCCCTAAGGACGCCAGCATTGCTTATGTAACAGTCGATGGCACCGAAATTGCAAACAGCATCGTACATCAAACTTTCGAGACTTGCAATATTCGTTACATCCGTCTTCACGAAAACAACCCGATTGCCCCCGCAAAGCATATTTAATTCGCCGGCTGTCTTTCGACCTGTCTCTTCATTCAAATCGGCTACCACAATATTGGCACCTTCTTTCACCAGACAGCGCGCGATACCTTCGCCAAAACCTTGTGCAGCTCCTGTAATCACGATGGTTTTGTTTTCGGTACGACCATTCGATTTTGCCGTTGACACACTTCTCCGATAATTTTCGACTTCCCAATGATCGATGAAATCGATTTGATTTTGCGTCATTGGATGTTCTCCACCAAACGATTGCGCCAGATAAGCCACTTTCATGGCATCTTCAAACACGTCGAGAATGGTTTCGCACTGTTTGGCATTGAGGCCGGCAGCAACAAGTCCGATTCCCTTCATCAGCAAAACATGAGGATGATATCCCTGTTTTTCGATAAAAACAGGAATTTGCGTTTCGGCTTCGCGAAGCAAAGTTTCTTCCGAATTGCCGTCAAAAAACAGATAATTCGATTTGCAATATACAATTTCGTCGGGAGTGAAAGGTTTTGCAATCAGTTTTCGGTTTTCGACATTCTCCGAAAAAAACGCTATTATCGGATTATTGCGAACTTTTAGTGTTTTCAATCCATTGGTTGAAAGCATCATTCTGACCGCAGGAATCACCTTTTCTGCATCGTGGCTTGCAAGGGTTTCGTTCGAAGGAAGCGTTTTTTGTAACGATTTTTCGAGTGTGCTGAAAATATCAGAATAAATTTTCTTGATTTCTTCTATGGTATCTGCAGCTACAAATATTCCGTGATTTTGCAACCAGATAACATGAGGCTCTTCGTCGTAAGCAGCGCGAAACGCTTTTATTTTTTCTTCTACTTTTTTGAATAACACATAACCCGGATCGGTATATTCCACAAAAAGTGCTTTTTCACCGAAAAGTTTTTTTAGCATGGATTCGGCTTGTTGCGAACACATCAGTGCATTCACGAGCGTAGGATGCAAATGCACGACAAAAGCATATTCGATGATGTTGTGCATCGAAGTTTCCACCGACGGACGCTTATCCCTGGTAAGCGTGGCGGCTGCCAGGTCGTTTTTAACCTCTTCTTCGCGCAAAGCGACATCGTCGCTGTATTTTTTTTCGGACATCGGACGAAGTTTTGTCCTGTCGAGCAGGGCAAATCCATCTTCGGTGATGGTCGCAAGCGATGCTCCACTGGCCTTTACCCAAATTCTATCCGCATTTTTATACGAAGTATTTCCTCCTCCCGCAATCACATACCGACTGTCTCGGCCATAAAATTGCGATATTTCTATCAATTGCTCTATCTCTTTCATTTTTGTTTTTTGCTCCCTATGGGTCAATTTTCTCTAAATTCTTTTGTCTTTTTTTCGTGACTTCGCGTTTTTGGGAAACAAACTCATCAGCGATCAAATAAATTTTTTAATTGCCACGAAGGCACTAAGACACTAAGTTCCTCAAATTCTTTTTGTTTCTTTGCGCCTTCGCGTCCTTGTGGCGTAAATTCTTCAATCCAAATCACAAAACTCGGTCGATTAATTCCTTCCCCAAATTCACAAATTCGCTACGTTTGGAACGATCGGCAAAACCGTTCTCGTCCACAAAACCTCGCAAGCCTTGTTTTACCAAATGCTGATGGGCGGCAATTACGCATGCACCCTCGTAATTTATTTTTTTCAATTTTTCAGAAAGCGGAATTCCATTTCGAGCCGAAAGCAAAATCGGCTCCATTGCCGGCGTATTGTGTTCACTTCCGAAAGTAACCACAAAGCCTTGATCATAAAGATATTCGGCATACTTTTCGAGTAAATGCAAATCGTTTCGAGTCGAAATAAACTCTACCGAATGGAATCCTCTTTCGGTAAGTTGACGAGACACGCGCTCCAAATCGTTTTCGAAATCGGTATAGTTGCCTTTTGCATCATCTGCCAGAAACGGATAAGTAGGAATTCCTCCTCCTGCCAGAATAATATTACAAACCGATTTAACGGGAAGAAACGCCGTCGATTCTTCGGGAACAAATGCTGAGCCACCCGCCTTGAGCAAATTCGAACGAATTTCATTTTCCACTCCGGCCCAATCGTTCACTGAAGATTTCAGCGGTTTCCCATCAAAAATCGTCTCCAAAACCGATTGAATCTTACTTGCATCGTTTTGACAATATTCATAAACCTTCAACCTGAGAGCCTTTGCCAAATGTCGTTCGCGGATTAATCCTTTTGTCAACTCAAAAGCAATCTGATCGAAATCGATTAGGAATCCGATTTTTTTCTGTTCAAGCACTTCGTTGAGCTTGAAACACATCGCCTCCACTTGTCTGTTGGAAGCTTCACGAACGGTTTGCAATTGCGAAGCAAAAGGTTCTGCGAGGAAAAAAGGTTGTCGCAAACCCTTACCACTTATGTAAGTACGACCCGGATTGGCAGGATCGTTCACCCGCAAACCGGCTTTTTGATCAACCTCGTCCAAAGCGATAAATTCGATTCCGAAAAGCGGATATAACCTTCTTCTGCTACAGCCCTCATCCCACTCGTCGTATCCTGCTGTCGAGTAAAAATCGTTGATTCCGACAACTTTCACATTTTCGGATGCAGCTCTGTCGAGCGCATCGTCGATATCGCGAAAAGCGCTGAAAGAATAGGGCGTATGCAGATGGGCATTCACATTGACGACGGCCTCACTACTATCGCTTGAGGAAGTACTTTTAAAGAAATTATTTTCCAATTCCGTATTCATTTTTTAATGTGTCGAGCATAAACCGAGATATACCTTTGAGGCCTTCTCTTTTTTGTTGATTTGTTGATTTGCTGATGTGAATAATGTGCTGATGCGACCTTTCTCTTCACGTTCTCACTTCTTATTTCTTCACTTCTTGACTCCAGGCTCTTGACTCTTGACTCTTGGTTCTCTTACTCTCTCGGCTTTTCGCGTTCAACAAACTGCGTTTTGCCGGCACTTTCGATAGCCTTCAGAGCTATATCTTTCACCGTTTTTTCCGAAACATCCACTTTGGACGATGCTTCTCGCAATTGCTGTTCCATTTCCTTTATTTTGGATTGAAGCGTCTGAATCTGATGATCTTTCAGATTGATAATTCCTTCCACTTCTTTTTCGCGAAGCTCTTTTTCGTAGGCATAAACAGACTGTAATCTTTTCTCCGTTTCGGCTTGAGCTTTTTGAACAGCTTCAGCCAACTTCGTTTCAAAACTTTCAGCTTGAGCTCTAAGAGTTGCCAACTCGTTTTCACTCTCTTTCAACTGTTTTTCGCGCTCGGCAACTTCCTTTTCGAATGCAATCTTCCGTTCCTTTAACTCGGCCTCCTGACGATTTTTCATCTGAAGGTATTCATCTTCTTCTTTTTTTCGCTTCTGTTGAGTGTTATAAGCATATTCTTCCTCTTCGCGACGACGCATTTTGGCAAGATTTTCTTTCTCGGCCTTCAAAGCTTCGTCATGAGCCGCTTTTTCCTTTTCCCAAGTCGCCCGGGTTTGCGCAATTTGCGAAGACAATTCTTCCTTTCGGGCAGCCATTTCCTGTTCGAATTGCTCTTTCTGTTCTTTCTGTGCCAAAAGGATAGCCGAAAGCGAATCGGCATTTACCGAAATGCCATACAGATCATCGAGTCGTTTTTCCTCAATTCGAATAGCATTTTGAATAGTTTCGAGTTTCTTCCGCTCGTCAGCTAATTCCTTTTCGATAATTTCGAGTGCAGAGACAAAGTCAGATTTAATTTTTGCGATTTGCGTTTCAATCTCTTCTTCGGTAGTTTTGGTTGCCTTTTCTACCGTTTGCACGTCCTGTTTTCGCTGCTGAACTTCTTTTGGATTGTCATTCGATTTCTGCTCAACTTTTTTCAGCAGTTTTTCGTAAGCCTCCAAAATCTGTGCTTTTGTATTTTTCTCAGATAACGGTTGTTCCATTTTTACATAAATTTTAAGGGTGAAACAATTACTTTTATTTTATCCAATTTTTTTGAATTGTTACAAAGGTAATACAAGTATATAGAAATTGTCCTTTTAAATTCCTTTTTTCGCCCTTCTTTCCATTTCACCGTCGGTGAAGTTTTGCATCGGAACATATCCTTTGAGCGGTTGAATACGCTGGTGAATCATCTCAATGAACCAACTTGCCTGCGGGAAAAATGCCGTTTCGAGTTCATGAGCCGGTGTAATCCAATTACGCGATCCCAGCACACAAACCGGGGCATCCAAATAATCGAAAGCAAGTTGACTGATATTGGTCGCCATATCGTTTAAAAACGAACCTCTCGCACATGCATCACTTGCGATTATTATTTTTCCCGTCTTTTTCACCGATTCGATTACTTTTTCATAATTAAAAGGAACCAACGATCGTGCGTCTATGACTTCGACACTCATGCCGTATTTTTCTTCCAGTTCTTTTGCTGCCTCCAATGCTTGATATAAGGTGTAACCAATTGTAAGAAACGTGATATCCTTCCCTTCTTTCTTGATGTCTGGTTCACCCAATGGAATTTCGTAATATCCGGTCGGCACTCCACCTTTGTGAAACTGTTCACCGATATCGTAAATGCGCTGACTTTCGAAGAATACTACCGGATCGGTTCCCTGCAAAGCGGCATTCATCAGCCCTTTTGCATCATACGGAGTTGCCGGAAAACAAACTTTCAGACCCGGAATATGAGAAACCAACGATGTCCAATCCTGCGAATGTTGTGCACCATATTTAGAACCGACAGATACACGAACAACAACGGGCATTTTAAGGACATTACCGCTCATTGCCTGCCATTTGGGCAATTGATTAAAAATTTCATCGCCTGCACGTCCCAGAAAATCGCAATACATCAATTCGGGAATGACGCGTCCTCCGCACATGGCATATCCGACAGCCGTTCCCACAATCGCTGCTTCGGCAATGGGCGCATTGAAAAGACGATGATAAGGCAACGCTTCCGTCATTCCGCCATATACGCCAAAAGCCCCTCCCCAATCTCGATTTTCTTCGCCGTAGGCGATAAGTGAGGCATCTTTATAAAACCGATCCATGATAGCTTCGAAAATGGCGTCGCGCAGCTGAAATTGTTTCATCTTACTGTAAGGTTTGCCTTCGGCATCGAATGCAAAACGCTCTTTGGCAGCAATCTTTTTCACACGCGAATTCTCTTCAAGTGGCATCAACACTTCGGGCTTGGCGTCAGAGAAAGAATCTACCGAGCCATTCGAAAACATCATATCGCCGATAACCTCCGGATTTTTTAAACGCGGGGAAATATTGTCGTCAATAGTCTTCAGAAACAACTCGTAAACGAGCGCTTTTACGTCTTTCCATACATTATCCAAATCGTCTTGAGTAGCCACTCCGGCTTCAATCATCTGTTTACCGAACGAAACAATGCAATCATGCTTTTCCCATGCCTCAACTTCTTCTTTTGTCCGATACGAAGAAGCATCTGAAGGCGAATGCCCGCTATAGCGATAAGTAAGCACATCGAGCAAGACAGGTCCCTTTTTCTCTTCAATAACTTTTCGTTTACGTTTATAAGCATCGATGACAGCAAGCGGATTGTATCCGTCAACGCGCTCGGCATGCATTTGCTCAGGATTGACGCCTGCTCCAATCCGTGCTGCAATCTCGTAGCCCATCGTTTCGCCACAAGTTTGTCCGCCCATGCCATACTGATTATTCATGATATTGAAAATGATGGGTAATCCGCCCTTCATATCGCCTTCCCAAAGCTGTTTGAATTGATCCATCGCCGAGAAAGTAATTCCTTCCCACACAGGGCCACAAGCCAATGCGGCATCGCCGATATTGGCAACGACCAAACCGGGTTTGCGATTAACTTTCTTGAAAAGCGCAGCGCCAACGGCAATATCGCCCGAACCACCAACAATGGCATTGTTGGGATAAACGCCGAAGGGGGTGAAAAATGCGTGCATCGATCCACCTAAACCTTTATTGAATCCCGTTTCGCGCGCAAATATTTCGGCAAGCGTTCCATATACTAAAAATCGGCGAGCGAGTTCTTTTGTAGTTCCGTTGAAATCTTTTTGAACGACTTTCAAAATAGTTCCGTCGAAGAAATTCTCCATGATTTGCATCAATTGCTCATCATCGAGTTTATGAATTGCCGACATCCCTTTTGCAAGAATTTCACCATGCGAACGGTGACTTCCAAAAATGAAATCTTCGACAGTAAGCGTCCAAGCCATGCCGACTGCTGCAGATTCCTGACCGATGGAAAGATGTGCAGGCCCGGGATGATTATAGGGCGTTCCGTTATACTCACCTTTGGTTTTGATAAGATTGATCATGGTTTCGAACTCGCGAATCAAAACCATATCATGATACATGGACTTAAATTCGTCATCTGTAAAATTGCTTCGTTCATCCTTTACCGTTTTTTGATACTGGTTGACAGGAATAGCTTGAAATTCGATAAATCCCGGTTGTCGTACTTGATTGGGATCGATAAATTCGCTTTTTGGCATGATAGTTTGAACTATTATTTATTTGATTAATTGATTATTATGACAAATTGGTATATATTTTTTGTTTGTCAATCTTTTAAAATTTAAACTTCGCTCACCGAAATTAATCAGTAAGCCAATTTCTAAGTTATACGCTTCCAAATAATTTATTGCTTGAGCAAGATGAACATCTTCCAATTTGATGATAGCTTTTATTTCGACTGAAATTACATTTTCTACCAAGAAATCTACTCGTCGTAAACCGACTTGTATTTCTTTGTAAAAAACAGGCATATCAAACTCTCGATGGAATTGTAATCCATTCAATTCAAATTCATATGCTAATGCACGCTGATAAATTACCTCTTGAAATCCATTGCCTAAATGCTTGTGTACTTCCAAAGCACATCCAATAATTCGAGAGGTGAGTTCGGAATATTTGTATTCTGTTTTAATTGTTGAACTCAAGCTGTAATCAATTTAAAAAATGACTATACTATACTGAAAGATGATGTGCGATTTAATCATAAGAATCATTTGATCAATAAAATCAAAGTTCTGACATGATGGTTTCCTTGATAATCTCGCTCACGGTTGGGTGCGGAAAAACAACTTCCTGCAATTCTTTTATAGTCATTTCCTGTTCGATAGCCATGCAAGCACCATAAATTATTTCGCTCGACGGATTTCCCAACAAATGCACACCAATAACTTCGCCGTATTTTTCTCCGACCAAGACTTTGCAAAGGCCATTGCCACCTTCGTTTTCGGCGACAAAACGTCCGGCATAAGACATCGGAAGTTTGGCAACCTTGTAGGCTATGCCTTTGGCTTTAGCCGATTCTTCCGTTTCGCCCACACCTGCTACTTCGGGATTGGTGTAAACCACGCCGGGAATAGCATTATAACGCATCCTGTCCTGACGTCCGACAAGATTATTAACCACCACTTCTCCTTCGCGACTTGCCGTATGAGCCAGCAGAGAGAAACCCGTAACATCGCCGGCTGCGAAGACGCCGGGTACGTTAGTGCACATTTTTTCGTCGGTCTTGATGCCGCCTCTGTTTAGTTCCACATTCAGATTTTCCAATCCAAATCCTTGCGTTACAGGACGACGACCTACACTAAGAAGGATTTTTTCTCCTTCGACCGTCTGTGTTTTGCCCTCTTTTTCGAAAACTACTTTATGACCGTCCACCTGTACCACTTTCGCATTCAAGTGGAAATCAATTCCTTTTTTGGCATAAATATCACGAAGCATGGCCGAAATCTCGAAATCGAGTCCGCCCAATATTTCGGGTAACATTTCCACAATCGTAACTTTCGTTCCCAAACTATTGAAAAAACTGGCAAACTCCATTCCGATAACGCCTCCCCCGATCACAACGAGAGATTTTGGCTGCTGTTTCAGTTCAAGTATTTCCCTATTGGTAACAACCACATCGCCTGCTTCCTTTAATCCGGGTATGGGAGGCACGGTTGCCTCGGAGCCGGTGCAAATCAGCAGGTTTTTACCTTTATATATATTGCCATTGCAGGATACTTCGATTCCGTCTTGTCCACGACCAACTATTGTGGCAGCGCCTTCAATAACGGTTACTTTGTTGGCTGCCATTTTACTTTTGACGCCTGCAACTAATTTTCGTACTACTTTATTTTTCCGACTGATGATCTTTTCGTAATCATATCCAACATTTTCGGTCTGTACGCCATATTTATCTGCATGCAATGCGTTTTCGTAGGTTTTTGCACTGTAGAGCAAAGTTTTTGTGGGAATACAACCTTCATTGAGGCACACTCCGCCCAAGGCCTTTTTTTCGAAAAGCGTCACAGACAATCCATGATGTCCTGCTCTTTCAGCCGCCACATATCCTGCCGGGCCGCCGCCGATAATTAATAAATCTGTCATAAGGTGTTTCAATTTAAAAAAGTTCGATTTCGAGATTTTCTATTTCCACCGCAATTTGTTTTAAAAAGCGTGTAGCCTCGCCCCCGTCAATCGAACGATGATCATAGGTGAGGCTCAATCCGATGTATGGGAGAAATCCATAAACTCCATCTCCCAGATCTTTCGGGCGAGGCACAATTGTATTCACTCCCAAAATTGCCGATTGAGGCAAATTGATGATTGGCGTAAAAATCTCTACACCATAATTTCCCAAATTGGATACGGTAAACGTACCCGCCTCTGATGAAAGAATCTCGGGATTCACATTCCCTTTTCGACATAAAGCTGCCACTTCCTTAAGCTGGCTTGCCAATCCGATAATGGACAAGTCGTCGGCATTGCGCACCACCGGCACCATCAATCCCCGATCGGTATCGACCGCCAAACCGAGATGAATTTTCTTGAAATATCGAATGCTGTCGCCCAGAAAATGTGAATTTACATTCGGAAATTTTTGCAAAGCCTTGATCACGGCAAAGCAGACAAAATCGTTCAACGTGATATTCACCTGCAATTGTCCGCTCTCGTAGGCAGCTTTTGCCTTTTTGCGAAGTTGGAGAATGCATCGGGCATCGGCACCCAGATGATGCGTCAACTGAGCCGAATTTTGAAGCGAAGCTTGCATCGATTTTGCAATTAGCTTGCGGATATTAGGCAATTTTCGATCTTCGTAATCCAAACCATAAACTGCATTTGTCGGAGCTGATAAATCTACCGATTTTGCTATTCCATTTAATCCGCTTCCCGATGTAGTTGGTTGCAAACCTTCTTCCGAAGCAAGTTTTTTTGCCAACGGTGTCAATTTGGGACGATTTTCGAGTGCAGCCCGAACATCTTTTTCGATAATACGACCATTAGGTCCCGAACCAGTAAGAGCAGACGTTTCGATTGCTTCTTTCTCGGCAAGATATTTGGCTCGGGGTGAAATCGGAGCATTATTCTTTGATTGAGGTTCTGCAAGAGCAGGTTGTGCGGGAGAACTTTCGACTTCGGCAACAGATTGTCGCGTTTTGATTTCGGGTTCTTCCTTTACCGATTCCGAAATATTGGTTTGTGCAAGCAAATCGGAATAATTTTCTCCGGGTTCACCGATAATCATCACGTTTTGCAGCACGGGCACTTCGTCTCCCTCCTCATGAAAACATTCCAATATAACGCCATCTACCGGAGATTCCTCCTCAAAAGAGGCTTTATCCGTTTCATACGAAAACAAAATATCTCCTTTTTTTACGGTGTCTCCTTTTTTCTTTTTTATTTCAGTAACAATACAACTTTCCACCGATTGCCCTTGTTTGGGCATAATTACCACAACTGCCATAGATAAATAATTTAAATAAAATGCCTCTTTCAAATGGGATATTCTTCCTTTTGAAAGAATTTGACTTAATAAGTAAAGTAAAATTAGATAAAAGAAAAATAATTTTTTATTTAGAAACGCATGTTACCAGAAAATAAATCTATTATGAAATTGATGTTTTCTAAATAAAATTTCAAAATAGCCTAAGAATAAGGATTGTTATCAAAACTTCAAAATATTTTTTTACAAAACATTAATAGTAGATTCAACCAGCAAATGCAAAATTATGAAAAAATTTTGAAGAATTCACTTTCCGTCGAAATGTGTGAGAAGTTAATAACATATCTGTCAAATTAATTTTATTAAAACATTTGTAGTAAATTCGGAGGTAGAAGGATACCTATTCTTATGCTTGTTTCTGACTCAATTGCTTGGTGCAACCGTCAAGTACCTATTGATGAGCAATTCCATTTGCGATAAATTACATGTTTATTTTACAATTTGGGGAAATATAATAGAGAATATCAATATGGCCAACCCAATAATAAGAACAAAAATTGTTTTTTTACCAACGCCATTCCATTCTTTCAATATAATTCCCCAAATATTGCTAAACAACACATTCAGTGACATAAGAATACTCCATGAAAATGCCATCATGACACTTCCGGGAGCAAAAAAACTTTGACCGGCACCCAATCCGAAAAACTGCGAATACCAGAGAACGCCTGCCAAGGCGCAAAACAACAAATTATTCATCCAGATTTTCCCTGAAGATTGAGTGTAATCGGAAAAAGTTTGATTTTTATAATTTTGATAAAAACAATAAACTGCATTTGTTAGAAAACCACCAATAGTAACCAGAAAAATCACCGGATTCAGTACCATTAAACTGTTCCCTCCAATATTCAGAAGAGCAGTTTTTATAGAGCTTCCGGATTCCAAACCCAAATTAAAACATGCACTCATAATACCAGCCAGCAAAGCAATGAGAATTCCTTTTTTCAAAGCAAAATCTTTTACTGCCTTTTTTCTTTCTTCTTCGGTTAAATTTTTCGCTTTTAGCGAACCGGCATAACCAATCACTGCAATACCGGCAATAGCAAGACAAACTCCTATTAACAGAATCAATCCATCGCCTTTCAACAGATTATCACCTTTTAATAAAGCCGGTATCAATGTTCCGAATGCGGAGCATGTTCCCAAAGCTAATGACTGTCCTAACGCAATTCCCAAAAAACGCATACTAAGACCAAAGGTCAAGCCTCCAATTCCCCAAAGAATACCATATCCAACAGATTTCCACATATCACTACCACCCGCAGACCATATTTCTCCCAGCGAATGTCCGGCAGGAATTGCCATTAATGAGCCTATAAATGGGAAAACAAGCCATGCAAAAATACCTTGCATCAGCCAGAAACTTTCCCACGACCAATTTTTGACCTTTTTTATGGGGACATAGAAACTTGACTGTCCAATACTACCGATGGCAATAATTATTAATCCTAAGATGGTATTCATGATATAAAAAATGGCTTTTAAAAAATTTTTAATCAAGAAACCCACATGTATTGCATACACAAACACGAATGAATATAATATTCAGACATGTGGGTTCCATCAGACCTTTAAAAAATAAATTATATTCTGATGAAATTTAATTTCGTTTTGAGGTTACATTTTTCTCATATTTTTGAATTTCAGCAATATAATCTTCTCCGACAGGCACATTGTTTTTCAAGCAAAAATAGTCCCAAACAGCATTCCAGGGCAAATTTTTGGTTTCTTCGAGCAATGCCAGCCGTTCAAAATATTGTCCATTATCTTCATATTTTCTCAATAAAGAAACAGGTTCTAGCAAGGCCTGAAAAAAAGCTTTCTGCGTAGCCCGTATGCCAACAACATACGCTCCGATGCGATTGATAGAAGCATCGAAATAATCCAACCCCACATGAACTCGACTCAAGGCATCTGCCCGTACAATTTCTTTAGCCAATTCAGTAACATCATCATTTAATATCGTTACATGGTCGGAATCCCACCGCACCGGCCGACTTACATGCAACATAATTTCCGGAACAAAAAGCAAAAGAGAAGATATTTTATCAGCAACACTTTCCGTCAAATGAAAATGGCCTGTATCCAACGTAACTATTTTTTGGTTTTTAGTACCATAAGCCAGATAAAAATCATATGAACCTACCGTGTAACTTTCCAACCCAATACCAAAAAGTTTTGCTTCTATACTGTCTTTCATGTTTGTGTAACCTTTGGCAAAAATTTCATCCAACGATTTTTCCAAAATGCTTCTGTAAAGCAACCGATTTACAGTTAAATCTTTCATCCCGTCGTGAATCCAAAGATTCATAATACAAGGGTCGTTTTGAAATTTTCCCATTTCTTCGGCAATTAGTCGACAACGTTTGGTGTGTTCAATCCAAAAATTGCGAATTTCTTTGTCGGGATTTGCCAACGTGAGGTTACCACTTTTTGGATGTCCAAAAGATGTCGAATTAAAATCAAGTTTTAGCCCTTTCTCTTGAGCCCATTGCATCCAGCTGGTGAAATGGGAAGGCTCTATTTCGTTGCGGTCAATTTTTTTCCCTTGAAAATCTCCGTAAATAGCATGGAGATTTAAGCGATGTTTACCTCCTACCAATGCCAACACTTTTTCTATATCTTGACGAAGTTCATCCATATTGCGTGCTTTTCCCGGATAATTGCCAGTGGCTTGAATACCTGCATCGTTGATATTGCCAAAATTTTCAAAACCCGTCACATCATCGGCTTGCCAGCAGTGAATGGAAAGAGATAATTTTTCGAGAACTTCCATTGCTTTGTCAACACTTACTTCTACTGCTTCATAACGTTCTTTTGCAATTTCGTAGGACTTTTGAATAATTTCATCCTTTTTCATGATACATTAATTTTGTAATAGTTATTTCGACTTTTATTTTTCTAAAATATGAAGATATTTCTTGTATGCTTTTTCCCATAACTCTGTATTTTGAGGATAAAAAGTTTCCAGCTCAACAGAATTTCGGATGATAGACCTAATTTCAGTTAATGAATTGATCAGCCCCAATCCTTTTGCCTGCATCATAATGTTTCCCATCGCAGTAGCTTCTGCAGGTCCTGCAATCACAGGAAGTCCTATAGCATTCGCTGTGAGCTGATTAAGCAATTTATTTTGAGAGCCACCTCCAATAACATGAAGTCGTTTTATAGGGAAAGGAGACAATTTTTGCAATGACTCGAGAACATACTTATATTTCAATGCCAAACTGTCAAAGATACAACGAATGAATTCAGCATGTGTAGCAGGAACTTTTTGACCACTATTCCGACAAAAAACAGCTATTGACCGTGTCATGCTTTCAGGATTTGAAAAAATACTGTCATCAGGATCAATTAAAAATTGAAAACTCCTTACTGATTCTGCCATTTGAACAATTTCAGGATACGTATAGGAATTCCCATCCAATTTCCATTCTTCGCGGCATCTTTCCAAAAGCCACATGCCTGTTATGTTTTTCAAGAATCGTATGGTACCATCTACTCCACCTTCATTGGTAAAATTTAAACGATAACTTTCTTCTGTAATAATGGGATTTTTGGTTTCAATGCCCATTAATGACCATGTCCCCGAACTCAGGTAGGCAAAATTTTCGTCCTCTGCCGGCACTGCAACCACTGCCGAAGCAGTATCATGCTCTGCAACTGCGATGAAGGGAATTTCAGGAACATTGCATTCCCGTTGAATACTTTTTTCCAAATTTCCAACAACTGTACCCGGCATAACCATTTGTGGTAGTATTGTTGGTTCAATATTCATTGGAACTAATAATTCGGCTTCAATTTTTTTTGTGAATGGATTTAACAATTGAGAAGTTGAAGCAATGGTATATTCGCAAACTTTTTTCTTGGTAAACAAATAATTAAGAGCATCGGGCATAAACAAAATTGAATCAGCATATTCAAGAGCTGAAGAAGATTCTTTTTTTGCTGCATACAATTGAAACAAGCTGTTTAAATTCATAATCTGAATGCCTGTCAGTTCATAAACTTCTCTCTTTGAAATACGTGAAAAATATTCTTCCGGTACTCCGTTAGTATATGGATCACGATAGGAACGCGGAAGATTAAGTAAAGAACCATCGTTTGCCAGATACACAAAATCAACTCCCCATGTATCGATACCCATTGCATTGATATGGATTCCTTGCTGACTTGCAATTAAAAGTCCTTTTTTAATTTCTTCAAATAATGAATAAATGTTCCAATAATATTTGTCATGAATACAAATAATTTTATTCTGAAAACGAGTAAGTTCCTTTAAATCAAGTCGGTTATTTTGCAAAGTACCTAAAATGGTTCGCCCACTGGTGGCACCCAGATCTACAGCAAAAAAATGAGGGAGTTTACTCATAGAATTTATCTTGTATTATGAATGCAGAAAATTTATTAATGAATCTACCTAATGTAAATTTCAACAAAAGTACATTAATAACCATAAGAAAATACTAAGTATTTTGATATAAATACTTTGAAATTTGGCATAAAATGTAAATTTTTTTTCTTGTAATCTGTGGAATAAAAATTTTTCCCTTCACAAGTTCAAAAAAAAAATTAATTTTGTCATGAAATTTCAAATCTTTAAGGATCGGAGAAAAGAAATAGACGTTTAATTTTCAGATATTTACTTGTTTCCTTTGTCTCTAATTTTACAAGCAGATTAATACATGAAAAACATAGAAGCAAAAAACTCAATTCTTTGCCGCTATCTCATCGCAAACGAGCAAGATACAAGATGGGGATTGACAATAACTACGGTTGGTAAACAAAGCTTAAGCATCAATGAAGATTATCCGCCAAAAGATGGACATCCTATGGGATATTTATTTTCCACCGAACAAGGTCGTGTATTGGATGAATATCAATTATTATATATTGTTAAAGGTTCAGGAATTTTCACATCAACTTCTTGCAAGCTTACCAATATAAATGCAGGAAATATGTTCATGCTTTTCCCTGGCGAATGGCACAATTATAAATCAAATCCAGCAACAGGATGGGAAGAATACTGGATTGGATTTAAAGGAGAAAATATAGATAAACGTGTAGGAAATGGCTTTTTTTGTAAAGAAAATCCCGTTTATAAGGTAGGAGTATTGGACGAAGCTGTTCAGTTGTATAATCAAGGAATTTTAGTGGCAATAGAACAGAAAAGTGGTTTTCAACAAATGTTGGCAGGAATAGTAAATCATCTGTTAGGATTAGCTTTTTGTTTAAATAAATATAATGAATTTGAAAATCTGGAAATTACAAATCTTATAAACGAAGCTAAAATCAGATTTATGGAAGACTTCCGGAAAGATATAGATATTAAAGATGTTGCGAAAGGATTAAATATGAGTTATTCAACTTTTCGTAAGGTTTTTAAAGAATATACCGGTTTTGCTCCGGCACAATTTCTTCAAGAGATACGTATACAACATGCAAAAGAATTATTGACAAACACAAACTTGAATATTAAGGAAATAGCATTTGAGAGCGGATTTGAGAATCCGGAATATTTTTTTACTGTTTTTAAAAACAAAACCGGATATACTCCCATCCAATATCGAAATTTTACTCAAGAGAAAATTAGCATCTAAAAATTGTCATTCTGTTTTTTGCTATTTTGTTTATTCCGAAAATTATGTGCTTCTTTTTAATGATTTGAATGACAGATTAACAACATATTATGAATGTAATTTCCATTAAACTTTTTCTTTACAGGTAAGAGCAAACGTATTTCATACCATCTCTGATTTTATTAGCAGTTGCCCATTAATTTATCTTATTAGAATAAATAATCCTTAGGCAAGCGTTTTGAAATTCTTTTGATTAAAAAAAAGAGGAAATTGTTCAATTAACTGTTTCTGCATAATTTCATTCAATTGTGGCAGGTAAGCATCCGGCTCACGTCGAAAAGGGTAGTGAGATCTCAGATACTCAAACAGTCGAGGATGATTTTTTAACTGATTGCTTTCTGATTCGATATTGTAAGTTTTCAGAAAAAAATCTTCTATGTTATTAACAAACGACAAATCGACTTTAGTAGGTTCAGGGAGATTAGAGACTTCCCAATTATCAAGTCCCAGACCAAAAAATTTGCTTACCGACCGCACACTTTGAGAAGCAGCGTTGGCTTTGCCTTCGGCCGAATATCCGGCAATGTGTGGAGTACCCAATGCAGTTTTATTCAACAATTCGGTATCAATATCAGGCTCATTTTCCCAACAATCAATAACAGCAGTCAATATTCCTTGTCTGTTCAAAGCATCCAACAATGCACTTGTAGAAATTACTTCTCCTCGAGCAGCATTAATAATCACCGGTTTTTTTTTTAATGTATCGAAAAATTTTTTATCGGCTAAATGAAAAGTTTTATCTTCACCTTCCATATTGAGGGGTGTGTGAAACGAGATAATATCGGACGTCGAACAAATTTCCGATAAAGAAACGAATTGGTAAGGGTCTTCTTTTCTGGCGCGAGGAGGATCGTTTTGCAACACATTCATACCAAAAGAAGCTCCCAATTGAACAATTTTTGAACCTACAGCTCCTACCCCGACCACTCCTAAAGTTTTTCCTGCCAGCTCAAAAAAATTTCTATTTACATAACTGAACACCGAAGCCATATACTGAGCAACCGAAAGTGCATTGCAACCGGGCGCATTGGTCCACTTTATACCGTTTTCGGCACAATATGCAGCATCTATATGATCGTAACCAATAGTGGCTGAGGCAATAAACTTAACTTTAGAACCCGACAACAAACGTGCATCGCATTTGGTACGCGTACGGACTATAAGGGCATCTGCATTTTTTACGGTTTCATTCGTAATTTGAGAATGGGGCAGATATGTAACATCCAACACCTCATCCAATACACCCCGAAGGTAAGGAATATAACTGTCAATGACAATACTTGGCACTTTTGATTGAAATAATTGAATTGCAAAATTACATGAAAATTGAATTATTTCCAAGCTTGTGAAAATAAAAATCAAAGTTGTAAAGCCAACAGGCAAGTGAGAAATCAAATAAAATGGTTTAAAAAAATATTTTTCGACAATAATTTTACTATCCTGGGCATAAAAACAGACTTTATAAACATTGATTAAACGATAAAGCGCCTTAAAAATCAATAAATTCTCAGACGCTTTATTATTAGTAATCAGTTCAAGAAAAATTTTTTGAAATAACCCTTGAACCCTTTTTTGCCTAAACTTTTCTAATTACTTTGGTTGCCAATAACATCTTTTGGGTGATTCTATGGCTCCTTCAGCTTTCAGCTCGTTCATGGCTTTGTCTACTTCCTTTCTTTCGAGACCGGTCATTTCGACAATTTTTCCTGCATTCACCGGCGAACCGGCCTTCTTCATGGCTTCCAGTACAATTTCTTTAGTATTCATAGCTGTTAATTTTTTTGTTTACAACAATCATTTCCCGAAAATGTTTTCAATACAAAGCTTATTCGATATTTTTTCTGACTTTTTCCAAAAATTCCTGCATTCGTGCCGCGTCCTTCTTTTTAATGATGTCCAGCAACACTTTCAGTTGAGCTCGAATGTTGTCGATTTGTTCTTCCGCATAGGGATTGAAAAGAATTTCAGTCAACAGATAATCGTCTTCCGATAAAAGCCCTTCTGCAATGTCCATGTGCCTTTTGAAAGTGGTGCCAGGTGCATCCTGATGTTTCATGACAGCTGCAAAAACCAATGTGGATGCAAATGGTATAGCCAGCGAATATGCTGTTGTTTTATCGTGTTCTTCAAAAGAGTATTCAAAGATTTTTAAATGTAGAGAATGGTACAGATCTTTGAAAAACATTTTTCCAAGATAATCGGACTCCGAAATAATGATGGCATTCTGAGAACTTAAATTGTCGAGCGTTGCAAATGTTGGTCCAAACATGGGGTGAGTGGAAACAAAACGTTTTCCGGTACTTTCGTAAAATTCCTTCAAACCCGTTTTAACCGATGCAATATCGGACAACATGCAGTTTTCGGGCAAATAGGGCAACACATTTTTAAATGCCTCTATGGTATACTTAAGCGTAACACAATTGATTACCAATTCAGGTTCAAACTCTTGTATTTCTTTGTATTGAGTCAGCCGATAAGTATTAAAAACAAAACGCAACTTTTGTGGGTCAACGTCATAAAGAGCCACTTCGTGATGGAGGCACAATAAATCGGTGAAAAAAGTGCCCATCTTCCCTGCTCCTAAAATCAATATTTTCATCAGAATATAATTTATTTTTTAAAGGTCTGATGGAACCTACATGTCTGAATATTATATTCATTCGTGTTTGTGTATGGGATACATGTGGGTTTCATAAATTGTTATTTTTCAATTTCGAATACAAAAGTGGCAAAAATGAAAACAAAACGATTCATTTTACAAATAAGTAGAAAGATTTCTTACACAGATTTCTTTTTCCCGAATTCCTTGTCTATCTTCATAAACGGAATAATGGCAAGAGTCGGAATGGCACAAATCAGCACGAAAATAAAGAAATGATTGTACCCTATCAATTCTTGCAGCCAACCGGCCATCATCCCGGGCAACATCATTCCCAGCGCCATGAATCCCGTACAAATGGCATAATGGGCAGTTTTGTGTTCTCCTTCCGAAAAATAAATCATATACAGCATATAAGCCGTGAATCCGAATCCATAACCAAACTGTTCGAAAGCGACTGCCGCATTAATAAGCAACATATTCTCGGGCATGAACCACGACAAATACAAATAAGCCAAGTTTGGCAGCGTGATGCACAAGGCCATCGGCCAAATCCAATATTTCAATCCTTTGCGCGAAGCTGCAATCCCGCCCACAATTCCTCCCAAAGTCAAGGCAATGACGCCAACCGTTCCATAAACCAGCCCAACTTGTCCTGTAGTTAGTCCCAAACCTCCAACTTCATGCGGATCGAGTAAAAAAGGAGAAGACATTTTCACCAGCATTGCTTCACCCAAACGATAAAGAAGCATGAATGCAATAGCCAACCCGATTCCTTTCTTTTGGAAAAATGTGGCAAAAGTTCGTCCAAATTCTCTAATAATATCTTTTGACGAATGAGTCAAAGATGGGTGATCGGAAGCCGGTCGGGGTAAAATAAACCTGTGATACAGATAAAATAAGATAAATAAACCGGACAAAATGAAGAAAGTTATGCTCCAAGCTAATCTGATATTTCCTGAAACTCCCTTAAATTCGCTTACCGCCTGTCCCTTCAGCTTAGCATCGAGCTGAACAACTACCAGCGCGGGTTTATCCCAATTTTCATCGGTAAAAACCAAACGTTCGCCACTGACAAGAGAAATACTTTTATCGCCTTTGGACTGACTTAAATTCAAAATCAACGGTTTACCGGCTTCTGGTTTTTTTGTCAAACGTATGGCTACAACACCGGCATTTCCCGTTAAATTCTCTACCATTGAAATCTTTTCCCGTTTTTCTCCAAAATTTTCCCTGATAAAATCGGCAAAAGGCCCTGAAACATGTTGATGCCACCAAGAATCGTTTTCTTTTTTGGTCTGATTATTTTGAAGGTTTTCTTCCGCAATAAATTGGTAGCGTTTGTTGTTCTCCAGTGCAGCGGCTTTGATTTTATTGAGCGAATCGCTGGTAATAGGTTGCGTACTCAAACTCAAGCTGGCAGGGAAAACTACAAATTTCATCTCGGCATCTTCGGGAAAATTTACTTTTGACAGACTGTCTACATTTACTATTTGAGAAATTGGATCCGGAGAAGATTGAACGGAAAAAACTACAGGTTCCATGCCGGTATGGCTTTCCAAAGCTCCCGCAATAATGATGAGAATTCCCTGACCTGCAATCATGGCAAAACGATAAAAGGTACTGCGAATTCCCACAAAAAAAGACTGTTGTGAGCTATCGAGCGCCAGCATATAGAATCCATCGGCCGCAATGTCGTGAGTTGCAGAACTGAAAGCAATCAACCACAGTACAGCCAAAGTAGCCTGAAAAAAGAAAGGAGCGGGAATTAAAAAAGCTACTCCAGCAAAACCGGCACCAATCAGCAACTGCATGGAAGTAATCCACCAACGCTTGGTTTTAATTAAATCTACAAATGGACTCCAAAATGGCTTTATTACCCAAGGCAAATACAACCAGCTGGTATACAAGGCAATATCGGCATTTGAAATACCCAGCCGCTTGTACATGATCACAGCTACTGTCATGGCAACTACATAAGGAATGCCTTCAGCAAAGTATAAAGTGGGTACCCATGCCCAGGGAGAAATGTTTTTTGTTTGCTTGATTTTCATGTCGATATATCGGAAAAATTTAGAGGTTATAAATTCTGTTTCTGATCATTTCAAACATATAAACTTTTCATAGCAACTTTAATTAAAGTCAGGGTGAGGGTTATAAATAAATTTTGGAAACGAGTTTAAAATATTTCTAACTCAATAAAATTGTAACACAATATATGGGAACATCCCTTCTTTGCTTAAGAATTAGAAAAATACAAACCATGACAGAAAAAATCGAACTGAAAAACAATTGCTTTCAAATTAAGAAAGGCAAAGGTAAACAATCTTCTGTGAATTTAAAAGAAAAAATGATAAATCATCTACCAACAATTCTTACATTTATATGCTGAAATTCCCTTCAATTTTTCAAGGGAAATATTTTCTCTTTTTTGGAAATTAATTTAAATAGGTATAATTTTGAAACAAAAAATATCGTAAACAGACAGAGTAATGAGAAAAATATTTTTTTTTCTTAGCTTATTTTTTTTCCCCATCCTGATTCAAGCGCAAACTTTTTCTGGAAGTGCTTTAATTACAGGTAAACTGATTGATAAAGAAACAAAAAAACCTGTACCATTAGCAAATATCCGGGTTTTACAGCAGCGCGACAGCAGCTTTGTAAACGGACAGGCGAGCAGGAATGATGGATCTTTTTCCATTCCGGTTCATTATGGATCTTACATTGTACATATCTCATTTTTAGGTTATGATGATGTTTTTAAGCACGTTCAAGTATCAGCTTCAAATCCTATTGCTGTGCTTGATACTATATTTTTAAGACAGACCGATTTTAAGCTTTCTGAAGTTATAATTACCGAGAAAGCGCCTGAAGTTAGAGTGAAAGGAGACACGCTGGAATTTAATGCAGGTTCGTTTAAAGTTACTGAAAGTGCTGTGGTAGAAGACTTACTTAAAAAAATGCCCGGTGTGGAAATTGATAAAGACGGGAAAATTACTGTCAACGGACGCGAAATAAAAAAAATTATGGTGGACGGAAAAGAGTTTTTCAGCAGCGATCCCAAAGTTGCGTCCAAAAATCTACCTGCCAAAATGGTAGAAAAAGTTCAAGTGCTGGATAAAAAATCCGAAATGGCTGAAATGACCGGCTTTGACGACAGCGATGAGGAAACTGTGATAAATCTGGTTATTAAGCAAGGGATGAAAGAAGGATTGATAGGAAATGCCTTTGCCGGATATGGAAGTAAAGACCGCTACGAAGGCAATGCTATGGTCAATTACATGAGAAACCAAAATCAGTTTACCTTCATAGGCGGCCTAAACAATACCAATAATGCAGGATTTACCGATTTGGCATCAAGTATGTTTGGTAACATGGGCGGTCGCGGTATGCGAGGAATGTTTGGAAACCAAGATGGAGTTACTACTTCGGGCATGGGAGGATTCAATTTCAACACCCAACTTTCTCAAACTTTCAAATTGGGCGGAAATGTTCGTTATGGTTCCACAAACAGTGATGTGTTGTCAAAAATCCGGACACAAAACATGCTGAGCAGCGGAAATACTTTTGAAAACGAAAATGACACCACGAACAGTTTCAGTCAAAATTTTAATATGGATTTACGAATGGAATGGACTCCTGACACAGTTACCCGCATCATATTCCGCCCAAGCGTCGGGGTGTATGAAAACAGTCGCGATGAAATTAGTAATTTCAATACAACCAATGAAGAAAATGATTCTATAAATAAAGGTGATTCAAAGTATTCTTCGGATGGAAACGGATACAATGTCGGCGGGCGCTTGGAAGTAAGCAGGCAATTGGGGAAAAAAGGACGTGTTCTCAGCCTCCAACTGAGAGGACAGTTGAATGATGCCGACAACGACGGTTACAATCTATCCAATACTTATTATTTTGGTACCAAACCTGATGATATTATTGATCAGAAATTTACCAATACCAGCAACAGCAAAAACTGGCAAAGTTTTCTATCCTACGTAGAACCCATCGGACACAATAACTTTATTCAGCTTGCCTACAATTATCAGCAAAAATTTTCCGAATCGAACAAGGATACACGAACCAAAGACGACTTGGGAAATTATTCGGTAATGGATACTACCTACAGCAAAAGATTGGAAAACGACTTCGTTAACCAATCGATAGAAATGAATTTCAAAGCAAACAGAGGAAAATATGACTATATGTTTGGCTTCAGTATGCAGCCGTTCAATTCCAGCAGTAAAACCTATAAAGGAGATTCTCTTTATAACAATACTTCCAATCAGGGTATCAATTATGCACCAAGTGCCCAATTCAATTATCGATGGAGTCGACAAAACAATTTAAGAATCAGGTATTCGGGCATTACAAGCCAACCTTCCGTAACGCAACTTTCACCGGTGAGAGATGTTTCCAACCCTTTAAACGTTACTTATGGTAATCCCGATTTAAAACCTTCTTTCTCCCATCAATTGAATATTCGCTATATGAATTTTATGCCGCAACAAAAAAGTTCAATCAATTTTTTTGGAAACGCTTCCTACACGTTGAACGATATTGTTTCTTCGACTTCTACAGACGTTTTCACGGGACAAAAAGAAACCACTTATAAAAATGTTAATGGCAACTGGAATGCCAACGGACGACTGACACTGAATTTGCCAATAAAAAAAACGAATTTTTCCGTTTTTTCCATGTCATCAGGCAGTTATACTCATTCCAAAGGATATTCCAATAATGAAATTAACTTAAGTCAGCGAACCGGTTTGGGACAAACACTGGGAATTGATTTTCGTTCGGGTGTCGTGGATTTCGGCACAAGGGGAAACATCAATTACAACAATATTCAAAACAGTTTGACAGGTCAGCAGGATCAGGAATATTTCAATTACAATGTTTCAGCCAATACCACTATTTATTTACCTTATGACTTATCGATCGACAGCGACCTATCTTACAATACCAATTCCGGCTATTCAACGGGATTCGAGCAGGAAGCACTGATATGGAATGCTTCCCTTCAAAAGCAGCTTTTTAAACACAAAAATGGCTCCCTGCGCTTAAAAATTTACGACATTCTGCAACAGAAAAGCAACATCAGCAGAAGAGCAACGGCCAATTATATTACAGACACTACTACCAACACGCTAACTTCCTATTTTATTGTTCATTTTGTGTATCGTTTCAATATTTTCAAAAACGGCGCAAATCAAAACGACATGATGCCGCACAGAAGCTTTGGTGGAGGACCCAGTGGACACTGACCCTATGCTGACAATACTTGAAAAAACAGAACAATAACTACTGTATTAAAATCATAAATGCAACTGTTTATAGGACAAATTTTGTAATAAAAATTCAGTTGTTATAACAGATTAAGGTTTTTATATTCTTTTTCTTTGCTTTTTCCAAAAGATTTACAAGAGCAATTCCGAACAAAATATAACCCTTGAACATGATGTATTGCATGAATAAAAATTATTTTTTTGTAACAAACACATAAACAATGATTTATACTATTATTTTTCAATATAAAAATCTGAAAAAATTAAAATTTTTTATATACTGAAATAATTTTTCTATTTTTTTTTGTTATTTGAAAAAAAAGCATTTCCTTTGTATCCGATTACAAGAAGTGTATCTCCCTCGATCGGTTATTTTCAACTTTCCATTTCTCTGGACGGCAATCTTTAACCTCGTATGTTTGTTTTACTCCTCTTTAATCGCAAATTATATTAATTTCTAATTTTTAATTTTTTTATTTTTATGAACATTTATGTTGGTAACCTGAGCTACAAAGTTCGGGAAAATGATCTTCAAGGGGTTATGGAAGAATATGGTCAGGTATCATCCTGCAAAATCATTAAAGACCGTGAAACCGGAAGGTCAAAAGGATTCGGATTTGTTGAAATGAGTGATGACACTGCAGCAACAAAAGCAATTGAAGAATTGAATGGAGCCGAATTCGATGGAAGAACAATGGTAGTTAAAGAAGCACGTCCAAAAAATTAAGCTTTTTTTAAAAATCGAAATGGAGAACTTCTATTGTCGCAAGACAATGGAAGTTTTTTGTTTTTAACTGTTTTCACGAATGATTAATGATATATCGACAGAAGTATGAGCTCATTAAAAGGTGTTTTCAAAAATCGTAAAATTTTTTCTCAATTATTGCTGTTGTTGTTTTTAAGTGGCTTGTTTTTTTACATTGGTTTAGCTTTTTGGATGGTTATATCGGCAGGAAAAAGAGAAGACGCCCAAGCCATCCGAGTATTACAACTGATACAGTCAATCGGATTGTTTTTGATTCCACCATTTATTTTTGCATATTTAGTGAGCGATCGTAAACCGACAGAATATCTCAGTTTATCTCAAAAAATCAACTTAAAGGATGTGATGTATGTGATACTAATAATGTTTATTGCTATTCCATTTGTCAATTTTCTTACCTCTCTTAATCAGCAACTGGTTTTACCGGAGGTACTTGCACCTGTGGAAGAATGGATGAAACAAACAGAAGAAGAAGCTGCAGTGCTTACCAAACAACTTTTACAGGTCGACAACATAGGTGGATTGTTTGCAAATCTAATATTAATTGCCTTAATTCCAGCATTGGGAGAAGAATTGTATTTTCGTGGTGCTTTACAAAACGTCATAGGTCGTGGCAAAGGTACCCACTTTGCCATCTGGATGACCGGTTTTTTGTTTAGCGCATTTCATTTACAGTTTTATGGCCTTTTGCCTCGATGGTTGCTGGGAGTGTTTTTTGGATATATCTTGGTGTGGAGTGGAAATATATGGCTGCCAGTTATTGCGCATTTTACCAACAATGCAATAGCAGTGATATTTTACTACTTCAGCGGACAAAACAATGAAGTAGTAAACATTGATGCTGTTGGGACAAATGATAGCTGGTGGATGGGTGTAATAAGTTTGATTTTAACCATTTTGCTTGTTTTCAGATTAAAATCAAGAATTCCAAAAAAGCAACATATTTAACAGGCATTTCTTCTTTCGCCTACTATCATTAAAGCTTCCTCTCTTAAAAATAAAGGTAATTCTATCTGCCTCATTTGTAAACTGCGTAACCAACCTGCCACATCGCTTTCTTGCAAACTGTAGAAAACTTCAGAAAGCTGTTCTATTTCTTTATCGGAAAATTGCTTCGGCGATTTTCCACTCAAAGCATCAAGTTCTTCGTCATCATAATATTCTATTTCATTGTCCATGTTTAAGAGATTTTCTCTTTCACAAAGAGCATGTGCTCCACAGCATTCTGAATTTTCTCGAACTTGTACCGTTGCTTCTTCTCTTTTGCCTTTTCGGCTAAAATAGGTAACTGTCATTAAAACAAGTCCGACTGAAATCAAAATTATTATCAATACCCACATAATTGTTTGTATCCTTTCTTAGTTGTTTATAAATATACAACAAATTTTTTGACTGTAAAGTTAGTAATAAAACTGAAAAAATGTTTGTTAAATTGTGTATGAATTTTCGGTCCCACTTATGTTTTATTTCTCGTACACTAAGTTATGCAAAAAATATTTTTTTGTTTTCTCTTTAATATTTTCTTACCTTTGGATAATTTTTACAGAATGATGTCCCACTCAAGGGTATAGATTTTGATATCTGGTATTATAAATTTTTTTTTGTAGAATTTTGATGCATATTTACCATTAATCTAAGGATTTTACTCATAGATGCTTAATTCCTGAATAAATATGATTGATCACCATTCGAAAAGAGCAAGAATATATATTTTTTTAAGAAATTTTAAATGGGAAACTAATCCGGGTATTGTCATGATGGTAGTTGCCATCGCAACCCTTGTTATTGCCAATTCTCCATTGAAGGAATGGTATCAGTCATTTTGGAATATAGAATTTTTACTTGGTACAAATTCATTCAACCTTTTTAGTCATCACGGTACACCCCTTACCCTGTTGAGTTTTATCAACGACTGCTTAATGGCGGTTTTCTTTTTTTCTATAGGTTTGGAAATAAAACGAGAAGTTCTGATTGGAGAACTTTCATCTTTCAGGCAGTCGATTTTACCTATGATTGCAGCTTTGGGAGGAATGATTGTTCCCGTTTTGTGCTTTTTTGTTACGGGTCGAATACAGAACCTTTCGCCAGATGAAATGAGAGGAATGTTTATCCCGATGTCAACCGATATAGCTTTTTCGTTGGCAGTGGTATCGTTGTTGGGGAAAAAAGTTCCTGTGAGTTTAAAGGTTTTTTTGCTTGCTCTGGCGATTATTGATGATATTGGTGGTATTATAGTAATTGCTTTATTTTATAGCGATTTCAATGCCGAATCGGTAATATATCTTCTTTATGCTGCATTTTTTGTGATTGTCCTTGCTCTTGGAGGCAAATTGCGTATCAACGGAAAACTATTTTATGCTTTTTTTGGTATTATTGTATGGTATTTGTTCCTTCAGTCGGGTATTCATCCTTCCATTGCCGGCGTAGTAGTTGCTTTTACTGTTCCTGCCCATCCGCGTATCAACATCAGAACCTTTATACGTCAGCTGCGCAGAGATATTGATTTACTTGAAAGTGTTTCACCTAAGCCCACGAAGGAGGAAATAATTCTCAGCAACACACAAATTAAATATCTTTCTCATATCGAAAATGCAGCTGATCAGGTAATCAGTCCGCTACAAGATTTTGAAGACAACCTCTATGTATTAGTGAATTTTATTATTTTGCCTCTTTTTGCCTTTGCCAATGCCGGTGTGGTTATCAATCTGTCCGATTTTTATTTGTCGGGTATTGCTCTGGCCATCATCATAGGTTTGGTACTGGGTAAAACATTGGGAATATTTTCCTTTACATGGCTTACCATCAAATCGGGCTTATCGCGTATGCCCAATGGCATGAACTGGCACAGTCTGTTTGGTTTGTCATTAGTTGGAGGGATAGGTTTTACAGTTGCATTATTCTTAACTGCTCTATCATACCCTGTCGGAAGCGAAATACTTAATCAGGCGAAATTAGGTATTATTGCAGGGTCTCTTATTTCGGGCTTTTTGGGTTACTATTATCTGAAGTTTTCGATCAACAGGGGTGAAAAAAACAATTATCGATTGAAAAAAAATTCACAGGCTTCATAATCATGTGTTTAAACATTTGTAAGATGCCTTTTGACAAAAAAATAAAATACTCAAGGGAGTTTGCCAAATATTTTATAAAGCATAATTTGTAACTATCCGAACTATTTTTATGGAAAAAATCATTATACTCGATTTTGGTTCGCAAACCACTCAATTGATAGGTAGACGTTTAAGGGAACTTAACGAATTTTGTGAAATACTTCCCTACAACAAATTTCCTGAACAAACAAAAGACATAAAAGGTATAATTCTTTCCGGAAGTCCTTTTTCAGTTTATGATCCAAAAGCACTACAAATCGATTTGAATAAAATTAGAGGGAAATTCCCAATTTTGGGAATTTGTTACGGGGCACAATATATTGTTCACTCGGCCGGAGGGAAGGTTCAGCCTGGAAATACTAGAGAATATGGACGAGCTTCGCTCACCTATGTGGATGCAACAGACCCATTAATGTCAAATATTCCTGTCGGTTCTCAAATTTGGATGTCCCATAGCGATTCTATAACCGAGGTTCCGCATAACTTTATACAAATTGGAAGCACGCAGGATGTACAAATTGCAGCTTTCCGTATCGAGGGAGAAAAAACCTGGGGTGTTCAATTTCATCCTGAAGTATTTCATACTACAGAAGGCCTATTGCTCTTAGAAAATTTTTTAAATATTTGCGATTGTCGGCGAAACTGGACTCCCGCTTCATTTATAGAAACTACCATTCAACAATTAAAAGAACAATTAAAAGACGAAAAGGTGGTACTGGGATTGTCGGGAGGGGTAGATTCTTCGGTAACAGCCGTGTTATTAAACCGAGCCATTGGAAAAAATTTGACCTGCATTTTTGTCGATCATGGTTTGCTCAGAAAAGACGAATTTCGTGAAGTACTCACTAATTATGAACATTTGGGTTTAAATGTTATTGGAGTCGATGCCAAAGAAAGATTTTATGCCGTACTGAGGGGAATCGCAGACCCTGAAAAAAAACGTAAAATTATTGGAGCCGAATTTATAAATGTGTTTAACGAAGAAGCTAAAAAAATTGAAAATGTAAAATGGCTGGCACAAGGAACCATTTACCCGGATGTTATCGAATCCTATTCCATTTCGGGTAATACTATTAAGTCTCACCACAACGTTGGCGGATTACCTGAAAAAATGCACTTAAAATTATGTGAACCTCTGCGTTTACTTTTTAAAGATGAAGTTCGCAGTGTTGGTATCGAACTTGGAATGACACCTCAACTTATCAAACGTCACCCTTTCCCCGGTCCCGGGTTGGCAGTCAGAATTTTGGGAGAAGTTACCCCTCAAAAAGTTGCCATTCTTCAGGAAGCCGACTACATTTTTATTCAAGAATTGCAAAAATGGGACCTCTACGATAAAGTTTGGCAAGCGGGATGTGTTTTGCTGCCCATTCAAGCAGTTGGCGTAATGGGTGATGAAAGAACTTATGAAAACGTGGTGGCGCTCCGTGCTGTTACTTCAACAGATGCCATGACTGCCGATTGGGCAAAATTGCCTTATGATTTTTTGGCCAAAGTATCAAACGAAATTATAAACAAAGTAAAAGGTATAAACCGGGTAGTGTACGATATCAGTTCTAAGCCTCCGGCAACCATTGAATGGGAATAATTTAAAAGGTGGAATTTTCAACCAAATCACAGTAAAGAATTCGCTGCACAAGTAGCAGCTACAAATTGTATTCACGATACTGTCTAAACATTGTTGCACTTTCAAGGTAAAATAAAACTTTTATGTGATAATTCAAACAAGCATGATAGACACCCATGCCCATATATATTCCGAAGAATTTGATGCTGACCGAGAGAAAGTTATAGAGAGAGCTCTAAAAAGAGGCATTGAACACATAATCTTACCAAATATAGATTTGCAGAGCTTACAGCCCATGTTGCAACTGGAAGCAAGCCATCCTGATATTTGTCATGCAGCTATTGGCCTTCACCCTGTAAGCGTGAAAGAAAATTTTGCAGAAACCCTGAATTTTTTAAAATTCAAATTACAACACCACAACTATATTGCTATAGGAGAAATAGGCATAGATCTGTACTGGGACAAAACGTATCAAAATGAACAAATTGAAGCTTTTTGTCAACAAATAGAATGGGCATTGGAATGGGAATTACCAGTAATTATTCATGTAAGGGATTCGTTTAAGGAAACTATGCAGGCTCTTGAACCCTACAGAAATAAAAAGTTAAGGGGTGTTTTCCATAGTTTTACGGGAACAATAGAAGAAGCAAACCAGATCATAACTTTTGGAGGTTTTAAAATTGGTATCAATGGAATACTGACATTTAAAAATTCTGAACTTTCTAAAACTGTCAGCCAAATTGAGACAGAGTATTTGGTATTGGAAACCGATGCACCTTATTTGTCGCCCGTCCCTTTTCGTGGAAAGAGAAATGAGCCGGCTTACCTATCCTATATATGTGAGCAACTCGCGCTGATACTTGGGAAAACATCGGAAGAAGTCGAGTTTATCACTACCCAAAATGCAAAGAAATTGTTTAAATTACAGCCTTAACGGTAAAAAAAAATAAAAAAAACAAGAATCTGATTATAAAATAAAAACAAATATATTGTATTTCATTTTTTTTTCTTAACTTGCACCCCAAAATGGAGAGGTGCTCGAGGGGTTGAAGAGGTGCGTCTGGAAAGCGTATATACGGTGTTGAACCGTATCGAGAGTTCGAATCTCTTCCTCTCCGCAACATCAAAACAAAAACAAAAAAAACAAGCAGTCAAAATTTAAAACAAAAAATTAGAAATCTTAAAATTTAAAGAAAAATGAAAAAGGTATTTGCAATCTTATCGATCGTAGCAATTTTTTCTTTCGGAAGCGCTCTGCATGCTTCGGCTCAAGATACAAGCGCTCCTCAAACCGAGCAGACAGCCGGCAATGATACGGCTGTAGCAGCTGCACAAGCAATGGAACAGGTAGAAGCCCCTGCCCCAGCACAAGGTGGTGGCATGCATAAGGCTTTAAAACAAAAATTTATCGAAGGAAGCCCGGCATGGATGGCACCTATTGCTCTCTGCTTAATTATTGGATTGGCTTTGTGTATTGAACGTATAATTTATTTGAATCTTGCTTCTACCAACACCAAGAAACTCTTGGATGATATTGACCAAGCTTGGGCTAAAGGAGGTGTTCAAGCTGCTATGGAAGTTTGTAGAAATACCAGAGGTCCGGTAGCTTCAATTTTTTATCAGGGACTTTCACGGTACGATGAAGGAATTGATGTAGTTGAAAAAGCTGTTGCTTCTTATGGCGGCGTACAATTAGGATTGCTCGAAACAAACTTAACTTGGATTAGCTTGTTTATTGCTATTTCACCAAGTTTGGGATTCTTAGGTACTGTTATCGGAATGATTGAAGCATTTGATAGAATTCAGCAAGTAGGCGATATTTCCGCAACAGTGGTAGCCGGAGGTATTAAAGTTGCTCTTTTGACAACGGTATTTGGTCTTATCGTTGCTATGGTGTTGCAGGTATTCTACAATTACATCCTAACCATTATCGAAAACATGACCAATGATATGGAAGACTCTTCAATTTCATTGCTCGATATCATTGTAAAACATTCGAAAAAATAAATTCGTAAAAACTTAATAAGGTTATGTCGAAATTCATGCAAAAAATACCTATAATTTCAGCAATTTTCCTGGTATCGGTATCGGTAATCTTGGTATTGCTGATTTATGTAGGGGGAACCTCAGGTTCGATAAACAATAGCGCCGGTGAGGCAATGTCAGTTCCAAGATTTACTGATGCACTAATTTACTGGTCATATTTTCTTGTGGGATTAGCTGTAGTTATTACATTGGGCTTTGTAGTTAAAAATTTTTTCCAATCTTCAAAACAAAGTTCATCATCTATTTTTAAGTCTCTTCTGCCTATCATAGGATTTATTCTTTTGTTCGTTGTTTCATGGCTACTTGGCAGTGATCAGGAATTGAAAATTATCGGATATGAAGGAGCAGAGAACGTTGGATTCTGGTCAAGATTTACCGACATGATGATTTTTCCGATTTATGTAATGGCAATAGGAATTATTTTAACAATCATAGGTACTTCTATTTATTCCAGTCTAAGAAAAGATTAAAACTGAATTTTGAGTTAATAAAAGTTTGACTCTTACTAATAATATATTAAAATGTCGAAGAAAAAAAGAAAAGTAGGTCAAATAAATGCCAGTTCAATGGCTGACATTTCATTTTTACTTTTAATCTTTTTCCTTGTTACTACATCCATGAATGTTGGAACGGGTATCGCAAGAAGATTGCCACCTCCGCTGCCTCCCGATCAAAAACCACCAGACATGGACATAAAAAAACGGAATATTTTCATTGTCCGTATCAACAGCCAAAACCAAATTATGGCACAAGGAGAAATATTAGATATAAAACAGTTAAGGTATAAAACAAAGGAATTTATAAAAAATGAGAATAATGACCCTAATTTGCCGGAACTGATTACTGAAAATATTCCCTTATTGGGAGAAGTTACTTATACTAAAAATCATGTGATTTCACTTCAGAATGATGTGGGGACGCAATACCAAGCTTACATAGATGTGCAAAACGAATTGATTGCAGCATATAATGAACTGCGCGATGAGTTTGCCATGCAACGTTTTGGGAAAAAATACAACGAGTTAAGCCAAGAGTTGCAAGAAGCAGTTCAAAAAATCTATCCACAAAAAATTTCGGAAGCTGAACCCAAAAATTATGGAGGAGTAAAAAGTGGCAAGAATTAGAAAAAGCGAAAAACGAGAAATGCCGGCATTGAGTACTTCTTCTTTACCGGATATCATCTTCATGCTGTTGTTTTTCTTTATGGCTGTTACAACCATGAAAGAAGTAACCTATAAGGTCAGGATTGATCCTCCTAAAGCTACGGAAATTCAGAAATTGGAAAACAAGTCGCTCATTCGATATATCTATGTCGGTAAGCCTTTGGAGCAGTATCAAAGAATTTATGGTAGCGAAACCCGAATTCAGTTGAGTGATATGTTTGCAGATATTTCTGAAATAGAAGAGTATATCATTAACGAACGTAGTGCAATGAAGGAAGAAGATCAGAATTTAATGAGTGTATGCATTAGAGCTGACAAAGATACTCATATGGGTATTATCACTGATATAAAGCAAGCTTTGCGAAGAGCCTACGCACTTAAAATTATCTATGCTGCCAATCAGCGTACACAGTATTAATCTTCTTAGTTTTTAGTGTTATCCAAATAGGCTGTCTCATAAGTGCGACAGCCTATTTTTTTTGTGCTTTGCAGGATATAGAAAAATTTATTTTACAAATAACACCGATTGGTAAAATTCAACCGCATTTTTACCTAAATCAAAAACATTATTTTGAACGTTTTAAATTGAGATGAGAATCAAGATGAGAATTCGTGAAAGTATCATTCCTTTTTCAATCACATTTTTTAAAATATACTCAATAAACGGCCGGTTGCAGGGTCAATAATTACTATTTTGTCATTACCTTTGATCATGGAAGACGATAGCGGAATTACAATGCCAAACTGTGGGAACAAAAATTGTTGAGAAAAAAATGTGCTTTTCCCATCGGAAACAGTAACCAATGTAGCAGAAGGAATAACAAAGTTTATGTATTCTTTGGGTGCTTTTTGTTTGGGGTTGTCCAATATGGTTGGAGATTTAGTAGGAATAACACTAATATAGTACGGAACGCCACTCAAATCATCAGCTGGCACAAGCCCTTTTAAAACCGAAAAACGAAAAAGGACTTCGTTGTTCAAAGCTTGTTGAGGTCGTAAATATAAGGTATGTTTTTGAATTTCTTTCGTTGTACTACCAATAAAAAGTTCTGTTAACTCTTTTTCTTTGTTATCCAATTCATTTAAAATGGCACTCAATGATGTTCCATCAGAAGGGAAATGATCAACGTCTCCGGTAAGTAAGTTTAATCTGCTTTCCCGAATTCTATATATCTGTTTGGCAGCTCCTTCTGCAAGTTTTGCTACTGACCCAACCAACATATATTCTTCACCCAGCGGCAATATAACGTTATTGCTAAGATTTTCTTTTGTTTCTGTAGGTGCAAGCACTGAAAGTTCCGGCAAAGAGGTGGGAGGAGGAACATTTATTCCACATAATAAGCCGTTTTGATCAACCGAGATGGACACAAAGGGCGAATTTTTATCCACTCTAACGGCATAGGTTTTCGATGGATCGGGAACGGCATTTGAAGTTACCTGAATATCTTTTAAAGAATAAACTGTTTTTTCTTCGGTAATTATATCTGAAGTAGCCAAATATCTTTCAGAATAACGATAAAAAACACCGGGTTTTCGGGTAATTTTTTCCACGTCAACTTTAATACATAATTCTGTCATGGGTAAAGAGTAAATAAGCACTGACTCGTTTTTATTCAATGTGAGGGAAGATTGACATAACACGCTCGAAATAACAGAAGCCATAAGGAATGAAACAATTATTTTTTTCATAACACTGAATTTGGTTGATTGATGTTGTTAATAAAGCAGGAAATATATAAAATATTCAGAAAGATTTTTCGACTTTTTGAAAAAATTGACCTTAAAGGATGTTTCTTTATGTCATGCTATAAAATCAATTTTATTGAAATTCATTGATTTCTGAGCAAATATAGAAAAACAGGTGCAAATTACAAAAAAGAAAATCTAAAAAATATTTCAGTTGGTAAGAAGAAAGTATAAATACTTTAGAAACATGTTGTTGTTACCGATTTATAAAAAATCTTATTTCTGTTCTACAACGCAGAACGTTTGTAAAAGTATAAATTTATTTTTATTATCTTTGTCCAGCTTAAAAAAATCATTTCTTGGCTGCAAAAAAGGCAACATGCCTTACTTATATGGAAGAATTTTAATGTCGATTTCATAAAAAAGAATAAATTGCCTTATTAATTTTATGGGTAAAATTATATCGTTGGCCAATCAGAAGGGCGGAGTTGGTAAAACTACTACCGCCATTAATTTAGCAGCTTCTTTGGCATCGTTGGGTAAAAAAGTTTTGCTGGTTGATGCCGATCCTCAGGCAAATGCCTCTTCGGGATTGGGAATAGAAATTCAATCGCTGAAATATACCATTTACGAATGTTTGATTGAAGGTGTGTCGCCACAGCAAGCTATTCATGGAACGGAAATAGAAAATTTGTCGGTGCTCCCTTCACATATCGATTTGGTTGGAGCAGAGATTGAAATGTTGAACATGGAGGAGCGGGAAAAAGTGATGCAGCATTTGCTACGCCCGTTAAAACCCGATTTCGATTTTATTTTGATTGATTGCTCCCCTTCATTGGGTTTGATAACGGTAAATGCACTTACGGCTTCCGACTCGGTGATTATTCCCGTGCAATGTGAATATTTTGCATTGGAAGGTATCAGCAAACTTTTAAATACCATCAAAATAATTAAAAGCAAGTTGAATCCTTCGCTTGATATTGAAGGCTTTTTGCTTACCATGTACGATAATCGTCTTCGGTTGGCAAACCAGGTTTATGCCGAAGTCAAAAAACATTTTCAGAATATGGTTTTTGAAAATGTCATATACAGAAATGTACGGCTCAGCGAAGCGCCAAGTTACGGGAAACCCGTTATGCTGTACGATCCCGAATCGAAAGGTTCTTCCAATTACCTCGATTTGGCAAAGGAATTGATTGACCGACAAAAAAGTTAATATAGCTTGCAATAAAAAATAAAAAGAATAAAATCTCGTTTGCAGTTATGGTAAAAAAATCAGCATTGGGAAGAGGACTTGGCGCGTTGATCGACACCGACGACATTTATACCAGTGGTTCGTCTTCCATTAGCGAAGTGGATGTGGATTTGATTTTTCCAAATCCCAATCAGCCACGTTCTCACTTTGATGAGGAATCTTTGGCCGAACTGGCTTCTTCCATACGTGAACTGGGGGTTATTTCACCCATTACGCTTCGGAAAAATGATGATGGAACGTATCTGATCATTGCGGGAGAACGGCGTTATCGTGCTTCTAAAATGTTGGGGCTCAAATCCATACCGGCCTATGTTAAAACGGCAGCCGACGAGCAAGTGGTGGAAATGGCACTGATTGAAAACATTCAGCGCGAAGATTTGAATGCCATTGAAGTGGCTTTGGCTTTTTACCGACTGTTGGAAGAATATCATCTTACGCAGGAGCAGCTTAGCGAACGAGTTGGCAAGAAAAGGGCTACCATTGCCAATTACTTGCGTTTACTTCGTTTGCCGGCCGAAATCCAGGTGGGAATTAAGGATAAAAAAATCGACATGGGACACGCCCGTGCTATCTTGGGATTGGAAGATCCTGCTGTACAACTTCAACTCTACGAAGCTATTCTGGAAAATTTTTATTCTGTCAGAAAAGTGGAAGAAATGGTCAGACTCTACGCCGAAACCGGAAGTTTTGAGGAAAAACATGTTCGCGTTTCCAAACCCAATCCGATAAGAAAATTAAAAGAATACGAAGAATTAAAGAATCAACTGAGTAAAACTTTCGGCACTAAAGTACAATTTAGTTGTAATGAGCAAGGAAAGGGAAAAATTTCCATCCCATTTTCAAACGATGAAGAATTATCCCGTATCATGGGATTGCTGGATAAAATTTAAACCAAATTTCAAGTGAAAAGATTTTTTCTGATAACGGCAGAAATATGGTTTATCTCCCTTTTCGGAATTGTACTCAATGCTCAGAATGTCAACGAAAAAAGAGAGATTGTTCTGGATAGTATGAATCGGCTGCCTGAAAAATCTTTACAAAAAGAAACCCAAGTATCAATTGATACTGTACAAAAGCCGGTTTACATGCCCAATCCGTCGAAAATTGTTTGGATGGGTGCAGTAGTACCAGGTTGGGGACAAATATTGAACAGGAAATACTGGAAATTGCCAATTGTGTATGGCGGATTGTTGGGATGTTATTATGCCTATTCATGGAATGCAAGCCGGTATAATTCTTATCATACCGCTTATTTGGATATTATTGATTCAGACCCGACGACAAACAGTTTTCTGGATATTTTGCCGGCAGGATATACTCTTGAATCAATTGGCGGGACCGGCAGATATACAACCATTTTAAAAAGCGGACAGGATCAATTTCGTCGGCAGAGAGATTTGAGTGTAATTGTTTCGGTGGCTTTTTATGCTCTTACGTTGGTTGATGCTTTTGTGGATGCACAATTGTACGGCTTCAACATTAGTCCCGATTTGTCGCTTGAAATCAAACCAATTTATCTAAAAGATAATATAACTACATCAGGGGGGCTTGGCATGCAATGCCGTTTTAAGTTGCAATAATTACCCCGCATTATTAGGATAAAAAATGAATTTAAAATTTTCCATAATTGTTGTTTCTTTCATTTGCTTTTCGATAAATTCAGTTATTTCACAAGCTGCCAAAGATTTCCCGGAAGATACTTTATCTTCCAAAATCGACAGCATCATTGGAATACCTGACGCATACGGATATGCATTAGATCATTTGCTTCATCTATGGGCATTGCAGCGAATGGATACTACAGAATGCAATTCGGGTGAGCCACCCGCACCGGTTCCCGATTCTCTATATAAATATCGGCTCTCACAAATACCTTGTTTGATAGAGCTTCCTTATAATAATATTGTTCGTTCCTTTATAGAACTTTATACTGTCCGAAAGCGAACTCAAACAGAATACATGCTGGGCATCAGCAATTATTATTTCCCTGTTTTCGAACAAGCATTAGATGCCAATAAATTGCCTTTAGAATTAAAATTTCTCCCTATCATTGAATCTGCTTTGCACCCTACTGCTATTTCACGAGCTGGAGCTGCCGGTTTGTGGGAATTTATGATTCCAACAGGGCGAATGTATGGTTTGGAAATCAACACATTGGTTGACGAACGGCTTGATCCTCGAAAAGCGTCCTATGCTGCAGCGCGGTTTCTTAAAGATTTATATGCCATTTACGGAGACTGGAATTTGGTGATTGCTGCTTACAATTGCGGTCCCGGTAATGTGAACAAAGCCATCAGAAGAGCCGGCGGAAAAACCGATTATTGGGCAATTTACCCTTATTTGCCATTGGAAACACGAGGCTATGTTCCCATTTATATTGCTGCCACCTATACTTTTCATTATGCCGAAGAACATAATTTATGTCCAGCAGTGGTAAATATTCCAGCACTAATTGACACTTTCATGATCAATCAAAGAATCCATTTGGAACAAATATCGTCAGTGCTTAATATCCCGATTGAAGAGCTCCGGTGGCTTAATCCACAATATAAAAAGGACATAATACCCGGTGATTTAAAACCCTATGTCTTAACTTTGCCTGTAAATTATTCCAGCATTTTTATGGAGAGATTGCATGAAATAGCTTCTTATAAAGCTGATGAATTAATCAATAACCGTAGAAACGAAATTGAAGCTTTCAGGTCAACTTCTTCTTCTAATTTAGGGGCTTCCAAAAATGTTACTTATCACAAAGTAAAAAAAGGTGAGACCTTGAGCGGCATTGCTGCAAAATATGGTGTTTCAGTCTCCAACCTTAAAAAATGGAATAACATCAAGGGTAGTAAAATAACAATTGGCCAACGTCTGAAAATTATCAAATAAAATTCAACATGGAAAAAGTATATTATTCCATTTCGGAAGTAGCAGAAATGCTGAAAATCAGTCCTTCCAACCTGCGGTTTTGGGAAAAGGAATTTTCGCAGCTGAAGCCAAAACGAAGCAACAAGGGAACACGTACTTATACCAAAGAAGATATTGAAATTATTAAAATGATTCACTTACTGGTCAATGAGCAGAAACTCACATTGCAAGGCGCAAAGCGTAAACTTTCGCTGAAAAAGGAGACCGTTTCCAAACAGCAGGAGTTGGTGGAACGTTTACAAAATGTGAGAAGGGAATTGTTGATGATCAGTAAGGCTTTGGATGAATAGGCAATTTACAAATAGAATATAAAATGAAAAAAACGAATTTTTGTTTAGGCTTGATAGCTGCATTAATTTTGATGTCAGCTTCGGTTTCTGCTGAGAAAAAGCCAAAAAACGTAATTCTGATGATTGGTGATGGTATGGGTTTAGCCCAAATGTATTCGGCAATGACTGCCAACAACAATCAACTTCAGCTCGAACGGTGCACTTACACCGGTTTTTCAAAAACTTATTCTTCCGATCATTATACTACCGATTCAGGTGCCGGAGGAACAGCCATAGCTTGTGGCGTAAAAACAAAAAACGGCATGATTGGCATGACGCCCGATTCCGTAAAAACAGAATCTATTCTCGAACTCTCCGAACGCAATCAGTTGTCCACCGGAATAGTAGTAACTTGTGCAGTAACCCATGCAACACCCGCCAGCTTTATCGCACATCAGATTAGCCGCAATATGTATGAAGAAATAGCTGGAGATTTTCTTCAAACAGATGTTGATGTGTTCATTGGTGGCGGACTGAAGTATTTTAATAACAGAAAAGACCAGATAAACTTAGTAGAAAAACTAAAAAAAAATAATTATCAAATAGCATATTCACTCGACGAAGCTGTAAAAGTAAAATCGGGAAAATTGGCCGGATTGTTTTATGAGAATCATTGCCCGCCGATGCCTGAGCGTGGCGATATGCTCCCAAAATCGGTAATGGCAGCCATAGATATTTTGGACAACAACAAGAAAGGTTTTTTCCTGATGGTGGAAGGTTCTCAAATCGACTGGGCTGCTCACGACAACGACAAGAAACAGATCGTAAAAGAGATGTTGGATTTTGATGAAACCATTGGAAAGGTTTTGGATTATGCCCAGAAAGATGGCAATACATTGGTAATTATTACAGCCGATCATGAAACCGGCGGAATGACTATTTTAAATGGAAAATTCGGATATGACGAAATGGATGCCCATTTTTCTACCAAAAACCACTCGGGTGTTCCGGTGCCGATCTATGCTTTTGGACCCGGAGCCGAACAGTTTACCGGTATTATGGAAAATACAGCGTTTAAAGGGAAAATAGAAAAGTTACTCGATCTAAAAAAATAATTTTTCATTATTACTTGTTGAACAGTTAAATTTTTAACAGTTCGGTCGTAAATTTTTCTGATATATTCATTTTCAATTTAATAAAAAGACAATATAATGATAACAATCGAACAACTTAAAGACGTTACAGAACGCACCGAAGCGTTGAGGAGGTATCTTTGACGTCGACAACAGGCAAATTCAAATAGAAGAAGAAGAACTTCGTACGCAGGAACCCAACTTTTGGGACGACCCGAAAAAGGCAGAAGCTCAAATGCGAAAATTAAAAGAGCTTAAAAATTGGGTAACCGGTTACCAGGAAGTGAAAACCGCAGCAGATGAGCTGGAGCTTGCTTATGATTTTTTTCGTGAAGGCGTGATTGAAGAACAGGAACTGGACGAAACCTATCGGAAGGCTTTACAATTGATTGAACAGTTGGAAATGAACAACATGCTTTCTCATGAGGAAGATCAGTTGGGGGCTGTTCTTAAAATTGTTGCCGGAGCCGGCGGAACCGAAGCTCAGGATTGGGCGGAAATGCTGATGAGAATGTATCAGCGATGGGCAGAAAGAAAAGGTTATAAATGGGAGATTACCAACTTCCAGCCCGGCGATGAGGCAGGAATTAAATCCGTAACCATTCAGATAGAAGGAGAAAGAGCTTACGGCTATCTGAAAAGTGAAAATGGCGTACACCGTTTAGTCAGAGTCTCTCCTTTCAATGCTCAGGGCAAAAGAATGACTTCCTTTACATCGGTTTTTGTTGTTCCGCTGATTGATGATTCCATCGAAATAGAGATTAATCCGGCCAATCTTTCGTGGGATACTTTTCGCTCGTCGGGAGCTGGCGGACAAAATGTGAATAAGGTTGAAACCGGTGTAAGATTGCATTACACCTTTAAACATCCCGTAACAGGGGAACAGAGCGAAATCGTTATTGAAAACACCGAAAGTCGTTCACAATTCGATAACAAGGACAATGCTCTGCGTTTACTCAAATCGCAACTTTACGAGCTTGAACTTCAGAAACGACGGGCTGAACAGGAGAAAGTTGAATCGACCAAAAAGAAAATTGAATGGGGTTCGCAGATTCGCAGTTATGTTTTTGACGACCGTAGGGTGAAAGATCATCGAACCAATTATCAAACCTCCAATGTGCAGGCAGTGATGGATGGTGATATTGATGAATTTATCAAAGCGTATTTGATGGAATTTCCCGACTAAGAGAAAAACGTTAATTGCTTTTTCCCAAATTCCATATTTTGATCGAAAATGTTTGTCTTCAAAAAAAATGGAGTAGGGGATATCTCTTTTTTCTATTTAAACCCAGATTACTCATTAACCAATTTAAAGGGAAAGTCAAAGTCAGAAGAGTTGTTCTATAGTCAGGAAAACTATGCTCGCCTTTTTTATTTATTTAAATGGATTTGATAACTGGTTTGCTGTTGATTTTTTCATGATATGCATTCGACTGCAGAAGTTCTATATAAAAGTTCTATATCTTTAGATAAAGTTATTTTTATACAAGATTAAAACCCTTTTCCTATTAAGGATTCTGAGTTAAAATAAGACATCGGACAACAAAATTGCAACTTTCAATATTCAATTTTTTTTGCGAAATTTGCAAACTTAAAGAATTTAAGTAAAAACGGCAAAGTGAAAGAAACTAAATACATTTTTGTTACAGGAGGTGTAGTTTCCTCTCTGGGAAAAGGAATTATTGCAGCTTCGTTGGGGAAACTCCTGCAGTCGAGAGGTTTTAAGGTGACCAACCAAAAACTTGATCCTTACATAAATATTGATCCGGGGACATTGAATCCTTATGAACACGGGGAATGTTATGTGACCGTTGATGGACATGAAGCCGACCTTGATCTGGGGCATTATGAGAGATTTTTGAACATTGAGACCCATCGTGCAAATAATATTACCACCGGGCGAATTTATCAAAATGTTATTGAAAAAGAACGTCGTGGAGATTATTTGGGAAAAACCGTACAGATAATTCCTCACATTACGGATGAAATAAAGCGAAATATTAAATTATTGGGCTCAAAAGGCGATTACGATTTTGTAATCACAGAAATTGGCGGTACTGTTGGCGATATTGAATCATTGCCCTATATTGAAAGTGTCCGTCAGTTGCGATGGGAACTCGGGAAAAATTGTTTGATTGTTCATTTGACTTATGTACCCTATATTTCAGCTGCTAAGGAACTAAAAACAAAACCTACTCAACATTCAGTCAAAGCTTTACAGGAACAAGGTGTACAACCCGATATCCTGGTATTGCGTACCGAGCACAATATTTCTTCCGATTTGCGTAAGAAAGTGGCTTTGTTTTGTAATGTCGAACCCAATTCGGTTATGCAGTCTGTAGATGTTTCTACCATATATCGTGTCCCATTAATGATGTACGATGAAAAACTTGATGAAGTAGTACTTAGAAAAATGGGGTTTGACTTGTTGAAAATACCTCAGGCCAATCTTTCCAAATGGATACAGTTTGTGGAAAAATTGGAAAATGCAAAAGAAGAAGTACACATTGCATTGGTGGGCAAATATGTTCAGCTTCCTGATGCTTATAAATCTATCATCGAATCTCTACTTCAGGCATGTGCTTATAACGACAGAAAATTAAAGCTCGATTTAATATTGTCGGATAAACTTACCGAAGAAAATATAGAAAAAAAACTTGAGGGAGTCGATGGTGTTATTATCGCTCCCGGTTTTGGTCAAAGAGGAATTGAGGGAAAATTAGTCACTATCAAGTATACACGTGAAAAAAACATACCAACTTTCGGCATTTGTATGGGGATGCAGTGTATGGTGATAGAATTTGCAAGAAATGTGCTGGGTTATGCAGATGCCAACAGCACCGAAATTGACCCGACTACCACTCATAATGTAGTGGACATTATGGAAGAACAGAAAAATATTTTGAATTTGGGTGGCAGCATGCGATTGGGAGCATTTCCCTGCAAATTGAAAAAGGGGACAAAAGTTTTTAAGATTTACGGAAAAGAAAATATCAGCGAACGACATCGACACCGGTTTGAATTTAATAACTATTATAAAGAAGAGTTTGATAAAGCCGGCATGATTTGCAGTGGAATAAATGCTTCTTCAAATTTGGTAGAAATTGTTGAAGTTCCTTCTCATAGATGGTTTATCGGCGTTCAGTTTCATCCCGAATACAGCAGTACGGTTATTAATCCTCATCCTCTTTTTATCAGTTTTATAAAAGCTGCCATCGAATATAGAAACGAATCGAAGGAAAAAACTCAAAACTCAAAATTTAAAACAGCTATTAAATAATTAATGATTGAAAATTTAATTCTCATTTCTCACTTGTTGAATTTCAAAAATATATCATGGATAAAAATACAATTACAGGTTTTCTATTAATAACGGTTATTATTGTTGTCTTTGCCTTATTGAATCGCCCCAATCAGGAAATGATCGAAAAACAAAGGCGCTACAACGATTCGATAGCACAAATTGAAAAAGCCAAAGCTGAATCGGAAACTGCTATTCAAGAAGTCAATTCTTTACTTTCTGATTCTATTAAAACCACACTGGATTCTTCGGCTGTTATCAGAGATGCTTATGGCGATTTCAGTGTTGCCGCTTTAGGGAAAGAAGAATTTATAACATTGGAAAACAGCGTTTTAAAACTTACCTTTACGAACAAGGGGGCTCGTATTTATGCAGCCGAACTAAAAGATTATCGTCGACATGATTCCCTTCCTCTGATTCTTTTTCAGGGGAGTGAGGCCAATATGGGATTTACTCTGATAACCAACAATAACAGAATTCTGAACACAGCCAACTTATTTTTTGAAGTTTTACTTCCCATAGAAAAAGATACATTGGGAAATCAAATACTTGTTTTCAGACTAAAAACTACCGGCGAAGGATACATGGATGTGGTCTACACTCTTCCTCCCGACAATTATATGTTTAGTTTCAGCATTAAAGCCAACAAAATGAGCAATGTTATGCCGGCGGGAACTAATTTTTTGGAAATGCAGTGGACTACCCGATTGCGTCAGCAGGAAAAAGGTCGGCAATTTGAGAGTCGTTACTCAAATATTCAGTATAAATATCTTTCGGATGATGTAGAAAAATTAAGTGAAAGTAAAAATGACAGCAAGCAAATTACCAACAAACTGAAATGGATTGCTTTCAAGGACCAGTTTTTCAGTAATGTGCTTATAGCCGAAGATGCATTTACTTCGTCTTTTCTGGAAAGCAAGGTTGAACCTGAGGATTCTCCCTATCTGAAGTCGTACAGGGCCGATATGACCATTCCATTTGACCCTACCGGAAAAACTTCGACCAACTTTAGAATGTATTTGGGTCCTAATAAATTCAATATCCTTGCATCTTATGACAAAGGAGTAGCCAAAGAAGAAAAGCTTCAACTTCATAAACTGATACCACTTGGATGGGGAATTTTTGGATGGATTAACCGTTACATGATTATTCCCATGTTTAATTTCTTCAGTAAATACATCGGGAATTATGGCATCATCATCTTATTGATGACAATTATCATTAAAATCATAATTTTTCCCATGACGTATAAATCATATACATCCAGCGCCAAAATGCGAGTCCTTAAACCAGAAATTGATGAAATTTACAACAAAATACCTCCTGAAAAAGCTATGGAAAGGCAAAAAGCAGTCATGGATCTTTATTCCAAAGTTGGTGTAAGTCCCATGAGTGGATGTCTTCCGGCTTTGTTGCAAATACCTATCCTTTTTGCCATGTTTAGCTTCTTCCCTGCTTCGATCGAACTCCGTCAGGAAAGTTTTCTTTGGGCAAAAGATCTTTCAACTTACGATTCTATAATTAGCTGGAATGCTTATATCCCAATTATTTCGAAGTATTTTGGCAATCATTTAAGCCTTTTCTGCCTTTTGATGACCATTTCAAGCATTATTTCCACCAAGTTGACAATGACAACTACTCCAACTACCAACCAACCGGGCGGAAATTTAATGAAGTGGATGATGTACTTGATGCCTGTCATGTTTATGTTTATTTTTAACAATTACTCGGCAGCATTAAGTTACTATTACTTGCTTTCTACTCTGATTACCATTATTCAAACTTTTATCATTCGCTCAATGGTTGACGAAAAGAAACTTTTAGCCCAACTACATGCTAAACGCAATCAGAAGCAACCTGCGAAGAAAAAAAGCAGTTGGATTGAACGAATGGAAAAAATGCAACGCGAACAACAAAAAGCATTGAAAAACAAAAGATAAGAGTTTTAGAAAATAATATGTTTAAGCGTAAAATTGCATAAAAAATTTTTGTGGTTTTACGCTTTCTTTTAAAATTCAATCATGACAAAAAAAATCAAGTTTTTTATTCTGTTTTTTCTGATTATATTTCTTTTCTCGTGTCAAAATCATAACCGTTTTCGCATTAACACAAAAAAGAATGAAGTTGAAGTTCGGATACGGCGTTTTGATAAGGATTTGATCAACGTTGACACTACAAATCTCAAAGCAGAAATTAGGAAAATTTACAAAGATTATCCCGTTTTTTTCCCGGTATTTATTAACGAAATACTTAACGTTGCACCTTCCGACACCGATTCAGTTGCTAAATTAATAGGAGATTTTCTTTGTGATGCCGCTTTTCAAAAAGTCAACAAAGAAGTTCTGAAAACTTTTGCTGATGTGCATGATATAGAGAAACAACTTTCGATAGCTTTTACTTATATGCATCATTATTTTCCCGAGATCAGGCTACCCGAAATTTATTTTTTCGTATCCGGCTTCAATCGTTCTATCATTATTTACCCTTCTTTAATTGCTGTAGGGGCCGATTTATACTTAGGAGCCGATTACCCTCTTTATAAGTCGTTTACTTATGAATACCTGACTTTCAATATGCGACCTGAAAGTATAGCCCCTGATGTTGTTTCTACGCTTCTTTTTAGTTATTTCCCAATGGAATCGGAAAATAATCGCTTGTTGGACAATATGCTGTATAATGGGAAAATTTTATTTTTGTTGTCGGTCTTTATGCCTGATGTAGAACCTTCAGTATTGATGGGGTATACTAGCGAACAATGGCAATGGTGTAAACGATTTGAAAAGGAAATATGGGCAAAAATTATTGAAGACAAAGCATTGTTTTCTTCCGATATGAGGCTTATAAATTCCTATTTGGATGAAGCTCCTTTTACTGCTCCTGTATCACAAGATTCTCCAGGTAGAGTGGGCACATGGATAGGTTGGCAAATCGTGAATAGTTATATGAAAAAAAACAATAACGTCAGTCTACGTCAGTTAGCTAATGAAAATAATTATCAGCTACTGCTCGAGAAATCGGACTACCGTCCATAAAAAAAGCGGTTCCGTCATGCTTTAATGACAGAACCGCAAACAAAATAAATTAAATCGAAAATTTAATTATGCAGGTATGATTGCTTCTGATGGACAAACATCAGCGCATACACCGCAATCTGTACACACATCCGGATCAATAACATAGATATCGCCTTCTGAGATTGCATCTACCGGACATTCAGTTATGCACGATCCACATGCAATGCAATCTTCTGTAATTACGTAAGCCATTTTTATATAGATTTAGTTTAATGCTGCAAAGTTACTTTTTTTTTTCAAACCAAAAAAATTTCACAACACTTATTCACTTTTGAAATTTCAAAGTCGTAATTTTTTTTTCAGGTGAGAGACAGATTATTTTGTTATGCTCACAAACAAATTTTTCCTTTCATCAGAATATAATTTATTTTTTTAGGGTCTGATGGAACCCACATGTCTGTATATTATATTCATTCGTGTTTGTGTATGCAATACATGTGGGTTTCATGTTGAATTTTAAAATCTCATTAAGCCTTTAATTCTGAGATGGGATATTTTATCTTACCTTTCTTAAAGTAAATTGTTGAAACATTTCTTAAACATTGGTATTACATACCAAAGTCAATTATCATTGTTTGGAATTTATCACATCCAGCGCTTTCAATACAGTTTTGTCGCTTCGATAAAGTAATGGATAAAATCCTTCATCGCCCAGAATATTTCGCGTAATATACCCTTTAATTTGAGTCAAAAGCAAATTTTTTGAGATGTTTATTTCTTTTTTATTGGCTTGAATTCCTTTTTCGGAAACAAATTTTACAAATTGATCCAATAAGGATTGACTATTTAAGTAAGTGTCCATTTCCTGCCAATTCTTTATTTTTTTCAGTTTCTCTCTGTTTTTGTCAGAATATTGAAAGGCAAACTGATAAACATATCCGTAATTGACCACGTTATTAAAATATGGTGTAAATTCTGATGTATCCAAAGGAACATATACATCGGGCATAATGCCGCCTCCGCCATATACAATTCTTCCTCCAACCGTTTTGTATCGCAAAGAATCCGGGTGGAAAATACTGTCGTTAATTTCATGCAACAGACGGTTGATAAATTCTTTTTCGTATTCTTCCGTATTACCAAGTTTATAAGGCTTTTGAATACTTCGACCGGAAGGGGTATAATAGCGTGCCACCGTTAGGCGAACAGCCGAACCATCAGACAAATTAAACTGTTGTTGCACCAATCCCTTACCAAAAGTACGTCTGCCTACTAACGTTCCCCGATCGTTGTCTTGAATAGCCCCTGCAAAAATTTCACTTGCCGATGCAGAAAATTCATCAACGAGTACTACCAGCGGCTCCCTTGTACAGCTACCCTTTCCATCTGATTTGGCTTCAAAGCGCTTATAGGCTTTCCCTTGTGCATAAACGATAAGTCGGTTAGCCGGCAGAAATTCATTAATCATATTAATGGACTGATCCATAAATCCGCCACTATTGCCTCGCAAGTCAATTATGAATTTATCAGCACCTTCGTTTTTTAATTTGGCTATGGCATTCAGAAATTCTCCATAAGTTGTTTCGGCAAATTTGCTGACTTTAATAAAACCCACACTTGGCTGAACAATATAAGCAATATCTACGGAATTTACAGGAATTTTTCCTCTGGTTATTTCATAATACAACACTTCCTTTGTTTGGTTTCGTTTAATGCCCAACTTAACTTTCGTACCTTCCGGTCCGCGAAGTTTTTTCATTACTTTTTCATTGTTAATACTTTTTCCCACAAAGGTGGTGTCATTTACTTCTACAATGCGATCTCCGGGCATTAAGCCAGCTGCTTCCGAAGGACCTCCGCTGATCACGGATATAATCATGACTGTATCGTTCTGAATGTTGAATTGTACGCCAATACCACTAAAACTACCTTCCAATTCGCTATTTGCCAAAGAAATATCTTCTGCCGGTATGTATACCGAATGGGGATCAAGTTTTGCGATTATATCTTGCATGACGTTTTCAGTCATTTCATCTAAGTTGAGTGTATCGACATAATTAGTATTAATAATCTGAAGCAATTCATCTACTTTGGAAGCATTACCAAAACCGAAAAAAATGTTTGGTGAAGACGAGAAAAAAGCCCTCTGAGCCAGTAAGTTACCCAGAATAAGTCCAAAAATTACGGCTAAGAATACGATGAGGGGTGCAAGATAATTTTTTTTGTTGCGATCCATAAATAAAAATTATTTTTTATGTTTTCCAAAATATTTATTTAAATGACATTGAAATGATGGTAAATTTCATCTCTTATTTATGAAGGTTTTTGTTCTCGCCGGTAATTTTCATTTTTATCAAACGAACTAATTCTGCTTCAAAAAATGATTATCTCATAAATAAGTGGATAAAATGGTGGAAAAATTACCGAAAAAATTTACTTAAAAGATGAATACAAAATTAGAGAATTAACTTTGTTTTTCTGTAAACATTTTACTAAAAATAACGATTTTGACCGACTTTTGTTCTTTGAATTGTTTTTCTTTGATTTTATACAATGGTTTCCTATATCCGTTGGTCTACTTTCTCTGTAAAAAAAATTATTGGCAAAAACATTTTCATTATTTTAAATAAAAACACCTTATATTTCCACGTTAATTATTAAATTTGCGAACTTAATTATAAAACCAGAAAAAAAATGAAAGTACCTGAAAATTTGAAATACACCACCGAACACGAATGGATCAGGGTGCAAGGTAATACTGCATGGGTGGGAATTACCGATTTTGCTCAGCATGAATTGGGCGAAATAGTATTTGTTGAGGTAGAAACCTTGGGAGAAAACATTCATGCCGGCGAAGTTTTTGGAACAGTAGAAGCTGTCAAAACAGTTTCGGAACTTTTTTTGCCAATAAGTGGTGAAATTCTTGAATTTAATAAAGAACTCGAAAACAAGCCGGAACTGCTCAACGATGATCCGTATGGCGAAGGCTGGATTGTTAAAATAAGGGTCACCGATCCTTCTGAACTGGAAAAATTACTTTCGGCAGAACAATATGCCAAGTTGATTGCTTGAACAAGAAGTTTTATAAATCAATTTTTTAAAAATGAAAGCAAGAGCAAGTATTATCATGGGTAGCACCTCCGATCTGAAAATAATGGAAAAGGCTGCCAAGCTTTTGGATGAATTTGAAATTCCTTTTGAAATACATGCGTTATCGGCTCATCGTACTCCAAAGGAGGTAGAAGATTTTGCTCTTCATGCTGAAAAAAGGGGTATTGAAATAATTATTGCCGGGGCAGGTATGGCAGCACATTTACCGGGTGTTATAGCTTCGATGACTACTTTGCCTGTGATTGGTGTTCCAATTGAAGCTTCTTTAAACGGTATGGATGCCTTGTTTTCCATCGTTCAAATGCCTCCGGGTATACCTGTTGCTACTGTAGGGATCAATGCTGCACAAAATGCTGCAATTTTAGCTGTTCAAATATTGGCTTTAAAAGACGAAAAAATCAATTCCAAATTAAAGCTGTACAAAGAAAATATGAAACAAAAAATTGTTGAAGCAAACAATCAACTCAAAGAAATAAAATATACTTATAAAACAAATTAATTAGCTCCGTAAACTATCACTGAGAAAGCTGAAATTATCATTAAAGTTTTTATTCCTTTTTGTTTCATTTTCTGCGAAGTATTATCACTATTTCACGAAGTGTGATGTAAATTAAAAAGTTGTATAAAAAATTAAAATCTTATTCTTTCGACAAGGATAAGAAAATTGATTAAGAATAATTTTCCACTTTTGAATAGGTTTTGTTCATTTTTTAGCATCTACCCTGAGGGTAAAGAAAACCATTTTATAACCCCGTCGCCCGAAGAAAACGACATTTTATTTTTGGTTTTTTCCCCTATTTCCCCTTTTTCAAGATAACCAACACTGTATCTTTTTGTTTCCAGCTTTGTTGTAATATTGCCCAAATTTCGTACCTTTGTTCTATGGCTAAATGCCTTCATCATGGCAATTTTTTAAGAGGAAGAGACCAAAGTAATCTATTTGTTCGATAACCAATGAGAAAAATTCTTCTATCAACTTTAACTTGAAAATAATTCTCTTTTGCTTTTATTTCCCACGAAAAAATTGCATGAATTACTTGAATTTACGTTTGTTTTATAAAGAGTGTTTTTTAAAATATGACTACCTATCCTTCTCAGTCTGTTTTTAGTTTATACCGTCGCATGGTAACTTCTGAAAAGAACATGTTTTCTTTTCAGGAAAGGAAGGCCATCAAACAAATTCTGAAGGAATACTATCTACTCCATCCGCAGCAATTGACATTACCGGGCCATTCTATCGAAGACAAATTGTATATTATTCAGATTCTGCTCAATGAAATAGGATTGGGAAAAGCTTCTGTTCTGAGTGTGCTTTTTATGGAACCGATCAAGAACAATTATTTGACTGTTTCAGAAATAGAACAAAAATTCAAAACTCCGCTTGACTCGATAATAGGCGGAATGCAGCGTGTAGAAGAGCTTTACGAACGCAGTTTTTCGCTGGAGACAGAGAATTTCAGAAAACTTTTATTGACTTTTGCTCAAGATGTTCGTGTCATTTTAATGATGATAGCCGAGCGACTTTATTTTATGCGAATACTGGATAAATTTCCTGCAGATATGCAGCAAAGCATGGCTCGCGAATGCTCGTTTCTTTATGCTCCGCTGGCTCATCGTATGGGACTTTATTCCATTAAAAGCGAAATGGAAGATTTGTCGCTGAAATATACAAATCGGGAAATTTATCGTGAAATTGCCCAAAAATTGAATGAAACCAAACGTTCTCGCGACAAGTACATTGAAGAATTTATTACCCCTTTGAAGGAAAAACTTGGCAAGGAAATTAAATATCCCTTCGAAATCAAAGGTCGGACGAAATCAATTTATTCCATTTATTCCAAAATGCTGAAACAGAATACGCCTTTTGAAAACATCTACGATCTTTTTGCAATTCGGATTATTCTGGATGTACCGTTGGAAAAAGAAAAAATGATTTGCTGGCAGGTTTATTCCATTGTAACCGACATGTATCAGCCCAATCCGAAACGTTTGCGCGACTGGCTTTCCATACCGAAATCAAATGGTTACGAGAGCCTTCATATCACTGTTTTGGGGCCTCAAAACAAATGGGTGGAAATTCAGATTCGCACTACGCGTATGGACGAAATAGCCGAAAAAGGATTGGCAGCTCATTGGAAATACAAGGGAATAAAAGGTGAAAGCGGCATGGACGAATGGCTGAAAAATATTCGCGATATTTTGGAAAATCCCGACTTGAATGCCGTAGATTTTATGGATGAATTCAAGTTGAATCTTTACGATCAGGAAGTTTTCGTTTTTACTCCGGCGGGAGATTTGCACAAGTTGCCAAAAGGCGCTACGGTACTGGATTTCGCTTATCTGATTCACAGCAATTTGGGAAGTAAGTGTATTGGAGCCAAAATCAACAAGGAAAGAAATGTGCCGATAAAATATGTGCTGAAAAACGGAGATCAGGTGGAGATCCTCACATCTCCCTCCCAAAAGCCAAATCCTTCGTGGCTGAACATAGTAGTAACTTCAAAGGCGAAATCGAAAATTCGTCAGGCGCTGAAAGATATAGAGTTTAAAGACGCTGAAATTGGTCGGGAAATTCTTTTGCGGCGTTTCAAAAACTGGAAAATTGAGTTGGAAGAAGGAAAGCTTTCGCGATTGGCCAAGAAAAAAGGTTATAAAACCGTCAGCGATTTTTATCAGGCCATTGCACATGAAAAAATCGACATGCTGCTCATTCGCGATGCCTATCTCGACCTCGACCGGCATGAAACGGGAGCAGAACAGGCTGAACCTCGGAGTGCCGAAACTTTTTCAAAAGAAACTCCTGCCGAAGAACTTTCTTCAAAAGAAGATGTTCTGATTATCGGCCAAAATCTGAAAAATGTGGATTACACACTTGCCAAATGTTGTCAACCCATTTACGGAGACGACATTTTTGGGTTTGTATCCGTTGGCGGAGGCATCAAAATTCATCGAACCACTTGCCCCAATGCTCCTCAGTTGATTTCAAAATACGGTTATCGAATTATCAAGGCTCAATGGGCCGGACGCTCAGGAGGAACTCAGTATCCGATTACACTTTATATTGTCGGGAAAGATGACATCGGTATTGTAACCAACATTACTTCACTTATTTCGAAAGAGAAAAATATTTTGTTGCGTTCCATATCGGTTGATTCCAATGCCGGTGTTTTTCAGGGAAACCTTACAATAATGGTAAACGATGCCAATGATTTGGACAGTATCATAAAAAAAATAAAACAGGTAAAAGGTGTTCTGAGTATTTCAAGAACCAAAAGTTTAACCCAAAACAACCAGTAAAATTTTATAAACAATGTTTTCAGGAATAATTGAAGAAGCTGCCCCGGTAGTAGCTTTAAAAAAAGAAGCCGGCAATTTGCACATTACCATGACTTGCTCGTTCGTAAACGAATTGTCGGTCGATCAGAGTGTTTCGCACAATGGCGTATGCCTCACCGTTGTTTCCAAAACTCCCGATACCTACACCGTAACGGCTATCCGTGAAACGTTGGAAAAAAGCAATTTGGGATTGCTCCAAGAAGGGAGTAAGGTGAATCTGGAAAGGAGTTTGCTACTCACCGAACGTCTCGATGGACATATTGTTCAGGGACATGTCGATACAACAGCAGTTTGTACCGATATTTCTGAAGCTGATGGCAGCTGGTATTTTACTTTTCAATATGATGTGGACAGGGAATTGGCAAAAAGAGGTTATGTTACCGTTGACAAAGGTTCAGTGGCGGTAAATGGAGTCAGTCTTACCGTGTGCAACCCGACGGAAAATACCTTTCAGGTTGCCATAATCCCCTATACTTACGAACACACCAATTTTCATCAAATTTGCGTGGGAACGACAGTCAATATTGAGTTTGATATTATTGGGAAATATATCAGTCGATTGATAAAGCTATAAAATACGCCCTGATTTTTTGTTTTATCAAACTAAAATCGATGGCAATTGTTATATAACATTGCAAAATCCATTTAGAATTTGGTAATGGAAAATTTCAGGAAACAGATAAAAATTTCATTTTTCAATCCCATTATTCATTTTCTTCCGCTTCTGCTGTTTTTGGTAACAGCTATGTATGCCGGAAGAACGGTGGCGAATTATGTTTCCATTTTCGTCCTTCTTGTGTCGGCGGTATATGTTTTTATTGCTTATAATCAGATATTTATTTGGTTTTTCCTGTCGTGTGTCATCTTTTTGGCGGTCAATATTGTTGGCAGTATAATTCGTTTGCCGATAATTTTTCTGAGTTTTCGACCTTTGTTGGATGAAGCGTTGACATTGGTATTTTTGGGAGGAATGATGTTGCTGCAAAAACGCATAAAAAAAGGAATTATGGCACTCATTCCCAAAACTTTGCCAATGAATAACAATCTTGATGAATATTTCGGTTTTATCCGAACCATTTTCTTGATAATTCTGGGATATGTTTTGGCTACCGGTTTTATCTATGCTTTCCCTACGCAGCGGGAAACGGCTTATTTGCATCTGGTGCAGGCAATTTATGTCGGAATTCTTTTCTTTGTTTTCGTTTTCGAATCGCTTCGGGTTCAA
>Ga0116165_1000123_pt1 | contig 63846 bp, 48 predicted proteins | sample AD_JPNMR1_MetaG_FD_89885 | JGI IMG/M metagenome (GOLD analysis project Ga0116165, IMG submission 89885) | Active sludge microbial communities of municipal wastewater-treating anaerobic digesters from Japan - AD_JPNMR1_MetaG | ecosystem: Engineered > Bioreactor > Anaerobic > Digestate | place...
ATGTACTAAAGATTACAAAAGTGATTATATTACACCAACATGGGGTGGAGATGACCTAAGTCAATATAATCCTTCTGAATTACTATGTGAAGTATCAGGTATACACACAAGTAGAATACCACAAGAGGATCAAACTTATACCTATGACCAAAACAGCTTTATCTCAACTTTTACATATAACTTATGGAAATCATATCACTTGGGTAACCATTTTGCTTTAAGGGATGAAACAGGTTCAACTCAGGTAAACATTATAATAAACAATCAATAGGTAATAAACTCCCACTATAAATCAAATAAGGGGGATTAAAATTTTATTTTTTAAATTTTGAATTAATTTTTTTACTAAAATTATAAAGTTAAAGACTTATAAACTTAATTATTATTTTTCTATAAGTTCATCCATAGGTGTTTTTTCTATCTTTAGATCATCTGTTTTTGTTTCCTCTTTTTTGCTTTCATTTATTATATTATCACTTTTATTCTCTTTATTTGTATCATCTTTAATTATATCCTCTATACTCTCTGGTTTAATATTCTCCTCATTTTTAATTTTTGATAAAACCTCTTCTCTATAAATTATAGTAGGATCAATTTCCCTTACCTTAATCTTCTCTTTCCTAAATAAGCCTAAAACAAGTCCAAGTATAAATAAACCTACTATTACAGTTATTAATATAGCTTTCTGCTCTCTAAGTGCTTTAATAAACAAATCAAACATTAATATATACCTTCTTTTATTGTATCTTCTAAATAATCGGGTTTAAAGGAAAAAACTTTAGTAATTCCAGGGTCCTGCATAGTAACACCAAAGAAAACATCCCCATGTTGGGCAGTTATCCTGTTATGTGTTATAATAATAAACTGTGTGTTTTTACTAAAGTCTTCAACAAGAGTTATAAATCTTTTCACATTTGCCTCATCAAGTGCTGCATCAACTTCATCCAATAGACAGAAGGGAGATATTTTTCTCATAAATATAGCAAATATTATCGAGAGAGCAATCATAGACCTTTCTCCCCCCGAAAGTAAATTTATATTTTTTAGTTTTTTACCTGGTGGCCTTGCAATAATCTCAATGCCAGAATTAAGAATATCATTCCTATCCTGTATCTCTATTATACACTCACCTCCACCAAAAGCTCTTTTAAATGTATATTCAAGGTTTTTTCGTATCTGCTCAAAACTTTTTAAAAACTCATCTCTCATTTTTTTATTTGTCTCTTCTATAATAGTCTCAAGGTCTCTTTTAGCTTTCAAAATATCATTCTTATTGTTATTAAGATACTCATATCGCTTATTAACCTCCTCATACTCATCTATTGCAAGAAGATTAACAGGCCATAACTCCTGTTGCTTTTTTTTAAGTTCTATCAATTGCAATTTTAAATTATCATAATCTTTTATCACTATATCTGAATTAATAGAATCAATATTTTCCCCATATTTTTCAAAAAATTGTGATTGTAAAATATTCTTTTTAGTTGTAACTTCACTTAATTTTAAATTAAGCTTATTTTTTCTCTCATAAGCACTGGATAATTTTTCGGAAAAAACACTTTTTTCCTTTTCAAACCTTCTTAACTCATCACTCATTTTCAAAGTCTTGTTTTCATGTTCTTTTTTTTCTTTCTGTATTTTTGATAACTTTTCTTTAACAGCTTCATAGGAATCAATAACCGAAAAAACCTGAGACTCTATTTCTTCAATATTATTTTGAATTTCCAGTAAATTGTTTTCAATATCCTTAAGACTATTATTAAGTTCATTATACTCTTTTTTAACTCTATCAATCTCAGAAAGCATATTAATATATTTATCTTTAGTCCTTGTAAGGTTCAAATAATTTTGATTTTTAAGTTCAGTTATTTTATCTTTTGAAGACTTACTCTTATTTATATCATCTTCCAGGTTTTGAATACTATTAAGGTTTTTAGTATAAGTATCCCTTAATAAGTTAACACGATTAGCATATTCATCAAGAATCATTATATTTGCCTCTTCAAATATTGAAAAAACCTTCTGTATTTCAATATTATAAATCTCAAACTCTTTTTTAAGCAGGTTTAATAATTCAATAACTTCACTCTTTTTAGATTCAAGACTATCGTAAGAAAATATAATATTAAGCTTATTTATATAATTTGATACTTTATTGACAGCATCCTTTTTACCCTTTAAACTACTTACAATTATATCTTTATTATCCTCAAGTCTCTTAAAAAGATCCTTCAATATTAATGATTGATTAGATAAAATACTATTTATCTGCTCATTTATTGACTTATTTTCATTTTTTAAATTTTCCAAAGACTTTAATGTTAGGTTTATGTATGATTCTATCTCAAGTATACTGGAAAAAAACTCCTGATCCTTTTGTTCATACTCTTTTATAGAAGTATTAATATTATTAAGTTCATTTTCCATATAAGAGAGTATTTTCTCTGTATCTTTAATTTTAGCTAACAATTTTTCTTTAGATATATTACATTTTTCAAACTCTTTTCTTAACCTCTGGTCCTCACCTCTTAATATATTTATCTTTTCACCTAACTTATACTCTTCTATTTCAAGCCTTTTCTCTTCATTTCTTAATACAGAAATTTTAGCCTCATAATCAGAAATATTATCTATAATATTATCAATATTATGCTCAATATTAGCAATACTAATTTTAATGCTTTCAATTTCATTTTCAAGTGTGATTTCAAGATTTTTTAAGGAATTATATTCATTTTTAATATTATTATACTCAGAAAAAAAGATAGACTTTTCTATATCATTTATACTTTTTTCAATACTTTTATACAGCTTTGCTTTATCAGCCTGCTCTTTCAATATAAAAAGATTTTTTTGAACTTCACTAATAATATCTTCAAGCCTTAACAGGTTTTCGCTAGTCTTTTCAAGTTTAGAAAGAGTCTCATTTATAAGTTTTTTTGATGAAACAATTCCTGCAGCCTCTTCAAATATTGCTCTCCTTTCAGCTGGATTACTTGATAATATAGCATCTATCTGCCCCTGCTGAATAATAGAATATGAACCTTTTCCAAGACCAGTATCGAAAAAAAGGTTATGTATATCCTTAAGTCTTACCTCTCTCTTATTTATATAAAAATAAGACTCACCAGATCTAAATAGTTTTCTTGTTACCACAACATCATCAAAATCAACATTAAGTATTTTGGCAGAATTATCTATAATAATACTTACTTCAGCATAAGAAGCAGGTGGTGCAGCATCACTCCCCCCAAAAATAACATCAGTCCCTGAAGATGCTCTTAACATTTTTGTACCCTGCTCACCAAGAACCCACCTTATAGCATCTATTATGTTAGACTTTCCACAACCATTAGGCCCTACTATTATATTAATCCCATTAGAAAAATCTATTACAGTCTTATAAGCAAATGATTTAAAACCATTTATTAAAAGTTTTTTTAGCATAAATTCCTCTTGAATACTAATTTTTTAAAAAATTTAAACAAAATTTTGAAATAATTTTTAATCAAAAATTTTAATTTAAAATTTAATTAAACCTGATCAAAAGGGAAATAAATATTAAAACATGCCCCACCATAAAGCAGATTATTAAACTCTATAAAACCACCATTATTTTGAACCAATCTATTAACTATTGAAAGACCAAGTCCTGTACTACTACTGTTTTCATTGAAAAAAGGCTCAAAAATATAGGGTATTTTCTCCTCATCTATTCCAGGCCCAGTATCTTCTACAGTAATAACAAAATATTTTTTGTCAGAATAAATCTTTTTATCAAAACTTATTTTTATACTACCATTATTTTTTATAGCCTCTACAGAGTTTAAAATAAGGTTTAAAAGAATCTGTTTTAACTGGTCTTTATCAACCAGGATATTTTCTATATTTGTTTTAGTAAGAAAATTTATGCTTTTTTGTGATATAAATGGTCTTATAATAACATGAATATCTTTCAAGAATTGTTCAACATTAACCAACTCTTTCCTGGGTTCTCTGGGTTTTGCAAAAAGTAAAAACTCTTTTAAAAGCCTGTTTATTCTCTCAACCTCGTCTTTAATTACTGTAAGGTCAGTATAAATAGAAGAATCTTTATTTTCTTCAATAAGTTGATTTATCAAGACATTAATAGTAGTAAGAGGATTTTTTATTTCATGAACTATGGAACTTGCAAGTTTACCTAAAGTAGTTAATTTGTTTGATTTCTCAACTTCAGAAATTATTTTTTTTGAATATTCTTCAATCTCACTTTCTAAAACAGTTTTTTTAAAAAATAGATTTAAAATAATATTGCCACCAATTTTTATAAAATAAATTAATTCTTTTATTTTCATCTCTTCTATATTTAGTTTACTACTAGACTCAATAGTAATAACACCCTGCTGATTAAATGGTACTGCAATAAAAAACTTTACGTTATTTAAAGTAAGAAGCTTATTTTTTTTATATTCCTCATCATTTTCCCTTACAATAATCTCTCTATTATCAATATATGACCTAACAACAAGACTGTTTTCTTCTGTAATTGAAAGATGCCCTAATTTTGTTCCACCTCTTACAAATATAGGTGATAAAAAACTGTTTTTTGATAATATATAAAATCTTATTATATTAAAACCATAATTCTCATAAACATATTCATATAATTTTGAAAATCCATCCTCTATTGAACAAGATTCCAATAATACTTTAAAGAAGTTCATTTAATTTTTAAATATAACATATATATTGTTTGAAGAACTATTTCCCCAGTATTGTGAAGTCGTTGAGATAATATTCTTTTTAGAGTCATAAAATTTCACTTCTATATAAGGTTTATATTTTCCAAAAGGTATTGAAGGTGATTCCCATATAAAAGAGTATGTCTCTTTAGCCTCTGACAAAGGAAAACTTTTTACAAGATATATCATATTGTCTGTTATATTTTTCACATAAAAAGCTATATCAACATATTTAACAACACTACTATATTTTATCTTTATTTTAACTGGAGTCTTTGAAAGATAATTTATACCTATAAAAGGATCATCACCGTTTATAGAAAAAGCAGTAATAATATTTTCTTTAGAAAAATCTTTTTTCTTATCATCATTTGTTGTTTCTACTCTTTCTTTTAAGTTCAATTTTTTGTCTTTTTCTGTTTTTACATCTTTTGTTTTTGTATCTTTTAAGTTAGAAACCTCTTTAGTTTTTATTTTATCAGGAGTAGAAACATCTTTTTCTTTTTTTTGCTCTATATTGTCTACTTTTATCTCTTTATCATCCTGTTTTTCCTTCTTTTCAGTCCTTATTTCAATCTTTTGTTTTTCTTGATTATACGTAATTATTTTACTTGTATCAAAAAGCTCATTTTTTTCTTCCTCTTTTTTGGTAATTACTTTACTTTCATTAGATATGGATGGTTTTAAATTAAGTAATTCTTTTTTATATTTAGAAAACTCTTTATACATATCTTTTCTTATATCAGACTTTATCATATTTATAAGCTCAAGTATAAACTCTTCAGGATATTGATTAAGAGGCAATTTTTCAAGTGACGATAATTTTATTTTTCTACTTTTAAGATAAGTCCTCTGAAGTTCCTCAAACTCATAATCAGTATAAGGTTCAGGCTTTTCAAATGTAATCTGTTCCTCTTCAGAATAAGCAAATATAACAATAAAAAACATTAAGAATGTTAAGAAAATTATTTTTTTCACAGTTTTAACTCATCAACACTTTGTATAAATTATTTTCGGTAATCATTTATTGAAAAATTAAAATGTTTTTATTTATAATAAAATAAATTATAATAAATTTTATAAAAAATTTATCCACAAATAAAAAAATATGTTTAGAATAAGTGATAAATACAAATCAAAAGGTGATCAAGAACAAGCAATTAAAAGGCTTGTTGAAAGCATAAAAAACAAAAACAGGTTCCAGACACTCTTAGGAATAACAGGAAGTGGTAAAACTTTTACAATGGCAAAAGTTATTGAGGAGATTCAAAGACCAGCACTAATTTTATCACACAATAAAACACTTGCAGCCCAACTATACAGAGAATTTAAAGAATTTTTCCCAAGCAATGCTGTAGAATACTTTGTAAGTTACTATGATTATTATCAGCCTGAAGCCTATGTCCCCACAAAAGACCTTTACATAGAAAAGGATGCATCAATAAACGAAGAGATTGAGAGATTAAGAATATCAGCAACAGCCTCTCTAATTGACAGGAGAGATGTAATAATAGTTGCAACAGTATCTTCAATTTATGGATTAGGATCACCCGATGACTATAAAGACCTTACAATATTTATAAAAACAGGTATGGCAATAGAAAGGACCGATTTTATAAAACAACTGGTAGAAATCCAGTATGAAAGAAGCGATGTATTAACCCACGGTACTTTTAGAATAATGGGTGATATTATAGATATATTTCCATCATATTCACGACACTATCTAAGAATAGAAATGTTTGATGATACAATAGAAAAAATAAAAAAACTTGACCCTATAACAAATCAAATAATCGAAACATTGGAGAGAACAATAATATATCCTGCGAAACACTTTGTAACAAAGAAAGAAAGGATAAAAAAAATTGTTGAACAGATAAGAGAGGAACTGAAAGAAAGAGTTGAATTTTTCAAATCTCAAGGCAAAAACCTTGAGGCTCAAAGGCTTATATCAAGAGTAAACTATGATATAGAAATGCTTGAGGAGATAGGATACTGTAAAGGCATAGAAAATTATTCTCGTTTTCTTTCTGGAAGAAAACCAGGTGAAAGACCTTACACTCTTATAGACTATTTCCCAAAAGAGTTTATATGTTTTATTGACGAATCACACATAACACTACCCCAGGTAAGAGCAATGTATGAAGGGGACAGATACAGAAAACAGAACCTTGTTGATTATGGGTTTAGATTGCCAGCTGCTTTTGATAACAGACCATTAAAGTTTGAAGAGTTTATAGAGATTATCCCACAATTTGTTTTTGTATCTGCTACTCCTGGTGACTATGAAATAAGTTTATCAAGTCAGATAGTTGAACAGATAATAAGACCAACAGGACTTATTGATCCTGATGTTATAGTAAAGCCATCTGAAGGGCAGGTAGATGATATATTTAATGAAATAAAAAAGAGGATTGATAGAAATGAAAGGGTTTTAATTACTACACTTACAAAAAAAATGGCTGAAGAACTTACAAAATATTTATGTGAAAATGGGGTTAAAGCAAGATATATACACTCTGAGGTTGAGACAGTTGAGAGAGTTGAAATACTAAGAGACTTAAGAAAAGGCAGTTTCGATGTACTTGTTGGTATAAACCTACTTAGAGAGGGGCTTGACCTACCTGAAGTATCACTTGTTATAATAATTGACGCTGATAAAGTTGGTTTCCTAAGATCAACAAGGTCATTAATCCAAATAATAGGAAGAGCTGCAAGAAATGTAAACGGCACTGTAATAATGTATGCTGACAGAATATCTGACGCAATGAAAGAAGCAATCGAAATAACACAAAAAAGGAGAGAAAAACAGATAGAGTTCAATAAAAGAAACAATATTGTTCCACAGACAATACAGAAAGATATAATAGATATACTTGAAAGAAAAATAAAAAAAGAGGAAAAGGATGAACTTGAAATACTTTCAGATAAATATGAGCTTGATATTAAAGAGGAGAGGATAAAATATCTTAAAAAACTTGAAGAAATGATGTATGAATACAGTAAAAGTCTTATGTTTGAGGAGGCAGCAAAAGTAAGAGACCTTATTTTTAAAATAAAAAAAGAGTATCAAATGACCTAATCCAATAATGGATCATGATTAAAAAAAGTTAAAATTTTGTAAACTCAACTCTAAAATTATTAAATTGTTTACTATATAAATCTTATTTTTCCAAACTTAATTTTATATTTGGATTTGTTTAATATTAAAATTTTATTTTAAAAAATTTTTGTTAATTTTTTAAAACATAAAAAATAGAAGGAATAAAAAGATGAAGATGATAAAAATTATTCTTTCTTTTTTTTTATTATTATTTACATCGTGTAAGTTGCCTAATTCTGATGTCTGTCTTGTTCCAACAAACTTTGCTATGATAGCGGCAGGATACTCTCATTCTCTTATTCTTGGAAAGGATGGGACTGTCTGGGCTACAGGATATAATAACTCAGGTCAACTTGGGACAGGGAATACTACTGGTAAAACTACATTCACAAAAGTAGATGACAATGTCAAAATGATTGCTGCAGGAAGAGATCATTCTTTAATCCTTAAAAACGATGGGACTGTCTGGGCTGCAGGTGCTAATATCTCAGGTCAACTTGGGACAGGGAATACTACTGGTAAAACTACATTCACAAAAGTAGATGACAATGTCAAAATGATTGCTGCAGGATGGTATCATTCACTAATACTTAAAAACGATGGAACTGTATGGGCTACAGGTGATAATAGCTCAGGTCAACTTGGGGCAGGGGATATTACTGCTACAAGTAAATTCATAAAATTAGCTTCCGATGTCAAAATGATTGCTGCAGGAAATAATCACTCATTAATCCTTAAAAACGATGGGACTGTCTGGGCTACAGGTGCTAATAACTTAGGTCAACTTGGTTTAGGAAATAGTGATACTAATCCTCATCCTAACTTCACACAAGTAGCCTCCAATGTCAAAATGATTGCTGCAGGAGGAGATTCTTCTTTAATCCTTAAAAACGATGGGACTGTATGGGCTGCAGGATATAATAACTACGGTAAACTTGGTTTAGGAAATAGTGATACTAATCCTCATCCTAACTTCACACAAGTAGCCTCCAATGTCAAAATGATTGATATGGGAGACTGGCATTCATTAATAATCAAAAACGATGGGACTGTATGGGCTGCAGGGTATAATGGAGATGGGCAACTTGGGACAGGGGATACTACTAATATAACTAGATTCACAAAAGTAGACATAAAAACATTCTCTTGTAAATAGTAAAAGAAATAGAAACTGGGGCTAACTTATTTTAAACTCTTAAGTTATTGCATCTCTTACATTTAAGAAACATTACAAAATTAAAAAGTGCAATAACAAAAATAACCGCAAAAATAATAAATGTTACATAATAAATCAGTTTCTCAGACACATTAAGACAAAGAAGATCGTTAATAATAAAACTTATAAAAGAGTCACTCATACTTTTACCAAGTTTAAGTCTTACACTATAATGCCAGTCTGTAAGAAAACAATACCCAAAACCATAAAAATAACCAAGAATAATCCATGAAAAAAAAACAAGGAAAATACTTATAAAATGAAACTTTCTTGTTTTTTTAAAATACCAACCTATAAGATTAAAAACAATTATAAAAATATGAAAAATAGTTAAAAAAATGTCAAGTATTTTATACAGAATTATAATTTCAACATCCTCTCTATAGAATTATAGGCTTTTACTCTTATCTCATCATCAACCTTAATAACAGGACCCTCATTTTCAAGTGAATTAAGAACATCTATAAGCCTTATTTTTTTCATATTCTGGCAGACAATATCTCTCCCTATATTATAGTATTCGTTATATGGTGCATCTTTTCTAAGCCTATAAATAAGCCCCTCCTCTGTTACAATAATCATTTTCCTATTTCTAACTGTCTTTGCATATTTTATCATACCCCCAGTGCTAAGAAGTTTATCAGCATACCTTGCAATTAGAGGTTCTACCTCAGGGTGCATAATAACCTCAGCATCAGGATACCTCTCCTTTGCACTCTTTATCTCATTTTCATATATAAAATTATGTACAGGACAATATCCTTCAATAAAAATAAACTCCTTTGGGACAAACCTGGCAATATTTCTACCAAGGTTTTTATCTGGTAAAAATATAATTTTATCAGTTTCAACAGAATTAACCACCTTAATTGCATTACTTGATGTACAGCATATATCAGTTAAAGCCTTTACGTCAGCAGTAGAATTAACATAAGTTACAACAGTTGCATCAGGATATTTTTTCTTAGTCTCTATAACAAGACTTTTATCAACCATTCTAGCCATAGGGCAGTCTGCATCTGGAACTGGAAGTATAACCTTTTTATGAGGAGCAAGTATGTTTGCAGTTTCAGCCATAAAAAACACACCACAAAATATAATAATATCCTCTTTTACCTGACTTGATATTCTTGCAAGCTCAAGAGAGTCTCCAATAAAGTCAGCAATATCCTGAATATCTGGAGATTGGTAATTATGAGCAAGTATTATTGCATTCTTCTTTTTTTTAAGTTCAGTTATCTTACTTATAATCTCACTATTCAAGTCTTATTCTCCTACCTTGATATTGCACCAAAAGGGCAAACTCTTGCACATAAACTACAACCATTACACAGCGATTCATCTATTCTAACTTTCCCATCACTATCTTTTATTAATGCAGGACAACCAGTTTGAAGACATAAACCACAGGCACGGCATAAATCTTTGTTTACTGAATAGGCCTTATCTTTTTTAACTATTAAAGCACACTCTCTCCTTGCAACTATCACAGAGAGGCCTTCTCTTGATAAACTGTCTTTTATTGAATCTTCAACCTGTTTTATATCATATGAATCAACAACCTTAACATCCTTTACACCAATAGCCTCAGCAATTTTTTCAGGATAAATTGTAACAGTTTCATCACCCATAAGTGTTTTTCCTGTACCAGGGTGATCCTGTGCACCAGTCATAGCTGTTATCCTATTGTCAAGAATAAAAACTATACCATTTGACCTGTTATATGCAGCAGAAATAAGATTATTTATACCAGTATGAAAAAAAGTCGAATCCCCTATTACTGACACTATTTTTTTATCATTCAAAACTTTACTCATACCATGCATCATACCAATCGATGCACCCATGCATATTGTTGTGTGTAAAATTTCAAGCGGTGGAAGAGTACCAAGAGTATAACAACCTATATCACCGTTTACAATAAACTTAAACTTTTTTAAAACCCAGAATACTGACCTATGAGGACACCCAGGACATAATACAGGTGGTCTTGGTTTTACATTTTCCATCTTAACCACTATCTGCCGCCCGGTAAGAATCTCATCAACCTTATCAGGATCAAGTTCACCCTCAATAAACTTATCTGGCTTACCAATAACATCTATTCCCAACAACTTTATATTTTCTTCCATAAACCTATCAAGTTCTTCAACAACATATAATTTTTTAACCTTTTTAGCAAACTCTTTTATCATATTTACAGGTAATGGCCATGATAAACCTATCTTTAAGTATGATGCATCTTTCATAACCTCTTTACAGTAAAGGTATGAAACACTGCTTGTAATAATTCCTACCTCTTCTGAGTTTATTTCCATTCTATTATATTCACATTTTTCAGAAAATTCCTGAAGTTTTTTAAGCCTATCTTCAACAAAAGTATGCCTTTTTTTAGCATATGCAGGGATCATAACATATTTTTGATTATTTATCTTAAAACCTTTCTCTAATTGTTTTTCTAATCTCTCCTCAAGCTCAACTATCCCTTCTACATGTGATACTCTTGTTGTTGTTCTTAGTATTACAGGAGTATCAAACTCCTCACTAATTTTAACAGCAAGTTTTACCATCTTTTTAGCTTCAGAAGGATCAGATGGCTCAAGAATAGGTATTTTTGCAAATCTTGCATAGTGTCTTGTGTCCTGTTCATTTTGAGAACTGTGCATAGCAGGATCATCAGCAACAACAATAACAAGAGCACCGTTTACTCCAGTATAAGATAAAGTAAGTAATGGGTCTGCTGCAACATTAAGCCCAACATGTTTCATAGTAACCATTACCCTTGCACCAGCAAGAGAGGCACCAATACCTGCCTCAAGTGCAGTCTTTTCATTAGAAGACCACTCACAGTATATTTTGTCTTTATATAATTTTGCTATTGTTTCGAGTATTTCAGTACTTGGTGTTCCAGGATACGCAGATGCAAACTCAACTCCAGCTTCATAAGCACCCCTTGCTATAGCTTCATTACCTGTTAAAAGTTTTCTCATTTTTCCCCCACTCTGATATTCTGGTTAATAAATTTATAAAAAAAATTTTTTTAAAATGAAATTAAAATAGAATTCAAAATTGTAAGATTTAGAAGATTTAATTCCTTAAAATAATTAGTGATTTAATCAAGGATTATATATAAAATTAAAAATGGCAAAAAAATTTTCCCTTTTATATTAAAACTATTTTTTCTTTTTATCAATATTCTTTATATCTTTTTTCTTTTTTTCAAAAGGGCTTTTCCCATTTTTCATAAGATCAATTTTTGCTTTAAGCTCATGAAACTCTTTTGAACCTGGTTTTATTCCAAGCTCTTTTGCTATTACCCCCCACCCTTTCTCTTTATTTTTATTAAACTCTGTTACTATAACATTAGTATCTTTTTTAGTTAATTCCTTTAATTTTAAAGTAAGATACACATCAGCAGGTTCCATTTTAACATTATTTATAAGATCATCAACAACAGATTCTTTAACATTAAACTCAGCAATAATATCAACCTTAAAATTATTAAGGTCTGCTTTAACTTTAATATTGAAGTTATTAAACTCATCAATTGCAAATACAGAGTTAAAGAATATAAATAACACTACAAGAAAAATAAAACTATTTTTCCTATTCATCTTAACCTCCTATATACTATATAGAATAAAAAAATTTAGCTCTGTAAAATTAATAAAAAACAAAAATAAATGAAATAAGCATTATTATAACATTTAAAACATTTATAGGCGGAGTTAAAAATAAAATAATTCTTAGAGGCAAAACACCGGAATAAAAAAGAATCGAAAAACTTGTTTTATTAACACCTGCCAAAGTAGTAATTATTATTAAAGAATAAAAATTAATGATAGAAGAAATTAATATAGATAAAACAATATTTTTTAAAAAATTATAATTTTTATTTTCTTTCATTAAATAAATAAAATTATTGATAGAATCAAATAATTTTTTAACAAAAATTTTCCATAAAAGCATACCTAAACCAACTATAATAACAGGAGAAATAAAAAAAACTAAAAAACCAGCAATACCTCCCAAAACACCACCAATTAAACTACCAATATTAAAAGCAAGAAAGAAGGAAAAAGAAAACCAGAGTAATATAACAATTATAAATGAGAAAAAACCAAATATATAAAAAAAGTTCTTTTCAATAAATAGCAAGAAAAAACCTAAAACAAGTACTAAAAGTGTAACTATAAAATATATTATTTTAATTGTATCTTTATCAAGATTAGTTTGATAGGATAAAACATATTTTCCCATATAGGAAAATATAATTATACTTATAATAATCAAAGATATACCAACAAGAGCTTTAATTATTTTAAATAATTTTTCAATCTTTTGAGTAGAGATTTTAAAATAAAAAAAATATTTTTTATAAAAATCAAGCTTATTAACAAAATTATGCATAAAATACAAAATAAATATAGATGTGATAAAAGCTAATAGCATATTTAAATGAGCACTAGAATATTTTTGAGAAACAATAACAAAAAAATAATTTACTATTGGAATTTCATTTATAATAATAAAAATAATATCATATACCGATTCACTTATATTAAAGTCTCGAAGGAACCTATTGTAATAATATATAATAGGTTTAAGATGCATAAATCATCCTATTAAAAACCCCTCTCTTTGAAAGAGAGGGGGAAAACAATCTTAAAATATATTTATTCTTATCTAAAAGTCAATATGATAAATATTTCCACCTCTAGTATATACTACCATCTTATTATTGTAGAGAGATACACTTAATACATCTTCTGGCATTTCTCTTGTTTTTTCTGAATCAATTCCATATCTGAATATTTTTTTCTCACTCCATGTATATACATAACCGTTAACAATAAAATACATTTTAGGTTGAACTTTTATCTCTTTTATTTTTGAACCATCAAGGTTATAGAAAACAACTTTATTAGAATATGTTACCGCAAATACATCATTATTTATAGTTTCAATATCTCCAGGTACAGCAGATATCTTTTTCAAGATATTACCGCTTAAGTCTCTTAAAGAGATAATATTATTATCCTGTGGTACTATAACCATCTTTTTAGTGTCTCCAATAACAGATACTTTGTTTATTATTTTTGATGAAGAATCAACACCAAACTCAGAAATTATTTTTCCATTCTCAACAATGTAAACATTAGATACTGTTGCTATAACTACATAATTATTACTTACTCCTATTCCACTTATAGAACCTCTTACTTTTTCTTCAAATACTTTTTGGCCCTTTGTATTTACTCCTATAACCTTTCCTGTTGAATCGTAAAGATATGCGATTCCATTACTAAAAACAAAGTCTGTAGGGAATATTATTGTTCCTAATTTAATTTTGTTTATCATATTACCTTCTGAAGAGTAAACCGCAACATTTCCACCTTCATATGTAAATACTGCTTTATTGGTAATAAACGGTTTTACTTTACTATCATAAAAAACCTCTTTTATAGTCTTCTTGTTATCTGTAAAAATAACTTTTGATTCTGTAAGACCAATAACATTATCTGATGCTATATATACATTACTGTCACCTAAATTAAGTTTATATAGAGGACTAAGTTCCTTATTTTCTATTGTTTTATTTATTTCTTCCTTCATCTTTTCAACAGGTGTATAATCTACTGTAATATCAGAATTAAGTTCAACCTCTTTTGACATAACAATATTTTGATCCTGTTTTATCTCTATTAAAATTTTACCCTTTGGATAAGAAGCTGATAAATAATCTTTTGCTTTCATCTCTCCATTTATATATATATCAGAACCAACAGCAATAACAGTAACAAAATATAGGTCCTCTTTTACAACACTACCTGAATTTTCATCAAATTTGATATTATCAAACTTAACTATTTGCTTTGCATCATCCTCAAGCATCTTTTTTTCTGTTTCATCTACAATATTATCAACTTTTGAGATTGACGTAATTTCATTTACCTCTACTTTACCCTCTTCTAACTTTTTTTCTAATTCTTTTACATCATCCTTATTAATTACAGTTTTTTGACCCTCTGTTACCTCAATCTCTGGTAATTTTTCCTGTTTACTTTCTTCAACCTTTATTGCTGGTTTAACTGCAACTTTACCCTCTTTTACCATAACCTTTGACTTACCTTCTTTGTACTCAATACTGAATACTGTACCTCTTACACCCGCAACCATTGCCGGTGTTCTTACTGAAAAACTCGAGTTAGACAAACCTTTTATATCTCTCGGGTTAACAACTGCCTTCCCTTCACTTAATTTAACTTCTGTATTTTCATCACCACTTGAAGGATTCAATATAGAATTAATTGAAACTTCTGCCTCATCAGTAAGTGTTATAACAGAACCAGTTTCTGTCTGAAGTACAAGCCGTGATTTTTCCGAAAGTTTAACAACTTCTTTTGAACCTATAGTGTCGCCAACTTTAACTATATCCCATTCGCCATTATTTAACTTTTTGGCAACCTTTCCCAATACAAATGTTGCTACAACTTTTTGCTCCCTTTTTACATCAGATATTTCAACCCCTTTTTTCTGGCAACCACCAATAAAAAAAGAAGAGTATAAGAATAAGAAAATAGAAAGATTTGTTAATAATTTTTTCATGAAGCACCCCCTTCTCGTCATAAAAGTCCTCCTTAAAATATTTTTATATTTTAAAATTACAATTAATTACAATCAAACTTATATATTTTATCAAGTATTTATAACAAATTTTATTAATTAAATAAGTATACTACTAATAATAACATAAAAAAATAAAAATCAATTTTTTTTTTATTTTTATATAAAAAACAGCCCGAAAGGCTGTTTTTAAACTAGTCTAGTTTAATCTTATCTCTAAAGAATCTATTTTTTGTAAGATATTAACAACTGAATTGTATAATTTTGACTCTTCTTCCAATAAGTTGGCTGAAATTTCAAGACAAGTTTTAGCAAAATCAGTTATTCCTTCCTTTAAATATTCTTCACCAAGATTAAAATATAACAGAGCCTGCTTCAAATTATGATTACTAAAAACCTTATCCCTTGTAACATCCAGAGCTTGCCATAATCTTTTTATCCTATTTCTTGTATTTTCAGCACAAAGATTAATAGCCTCTTCAACCTGGTCCATAGGAACAAAATCATTTCTGTTCTGTTCAAGAGAATTCAAAACCTCTATTTTTGCCATAGATTTACCTCCTGAAAAATAGATAATAATTTATTAGCAATAAGTATGCCAATTATGTGAGCTGTTTGTGCCTAAGATAAAAGAAAATTATAATACTTAATAGGTTGCCACTAAAAGAAGCTAATAATGGTGGTAAAATACCCTCTTTGCCTATTGAAATACCAATATTTATAAGCAAATAGTATACCAAAGCAATAAGAAAAGAAATTAAAAGTGTCATAATTAGAAGATTTTTTCTTGAAAAAGCCTTCCCAATTGATGTGGCAAGTAGTGCTAGTATGAAAATACTAAAAGGTTTTGAGTATTTTTCAGAATAAACCTCAACAAGGTCTTTTTTGTAAGGTTGTTTTGACTTTTTAAGTTTTTCTATATGGTCAAAACATTCTTTTATTGTCATTTCTTTTATATTTTTTGTATCCTTTGCAAAAAAAGATGGTTTTTCATTTATATTCTCAAGAATTTTAACATCAAATTGCTCAATTTTAATTATATTACCGTTGTTATCCCACTCCCAGTAAATTCCATCAGTTGCAATCCACTTCTCAGAAGAATCATCCCATTTCATTTTACTGGCCTTAATACCCCAAAGATAGGGAAAACTATTAGAAAATGAATACTCAACCTGTGCAGTTATTTTTTTTATCTGTTCATCTATAGACAAACTTTCAATATCTTCGACTTTTATTCTACTTATATTTCTAACATCCAGGCTTTGCTCTGATGATTTAAGTATCAATATACCTATAAAAACCTTTTCCCTGGAGTTGAATATTCTTGCAAAATAATTTATACCATTATCACCATAACTCTGAATTCTATCTTCATCTTCTATCCTTACCTTTCTATAAAGTTTCTCCTCAACAAGAGCAGAATTATAGTTATAATTTGGTATTATATTAAAGTTTAAAAACATTAATGCCACGCTTAGAATAAAAGCAATAATCACAACTGCAAATGTTATTCTTGTTATACTTAAACCAGAAGAGATGAAGGCTATAATCTCATTATTTCTATAAAATCTTCCTAAAGTATATGATGTTGCAAATAAAAAAGCAAATGGAACAACTGTGAAAAAATACTCTGGAATTTTTAAAATATAATAACGCATAATATTATTAAACGTTATATATTCATTATAATCTGCTCTTTTAAGAAGAGATGGGAGTTCAGCTAAAATATTCGAAAAAAGGTAAATACCAAGAAAAAATATTGATGATACAAAAAAGTTTTTTAGTAAAGTCGAAGTTATATATTTTTCTATTTTAAAAATTTTTAAAAACTTTATCTTCCTCAATTTATATCCAGATCCTTTGGTTTGAACCTTCAAGTATTGACTTTATTCTCTCAAACTCTTCCTTACTGTAATACTCAATCTCTATTTTACCTTTATTCTTTTTGTTGTTTTTTATAACAACTTTAGTTCCAAAAATACGTGTCAAATTTTCCTCTATACTCAAAATATTTGGGTCTTTGTAATACTCTTTCTTATCCTCTTTTTTCAAAACATCTTTATCTTTAATATTTTTTACCAGTTCCTCTGTCTCTCTCACAGAAAGACCTTTGTTAACAATAATATCTCTTGCAAACAATATTTTATCAATTTCCTCAAGTGACAAAAGGACTCTTGCATGGCCTTCAGTTATAATTCCATTTATTATATCCTGCTGAACCTTTTCTGGTAGTTTAAGTAATCTTAGTGTATTTGTTATAGCTACCCTGCTTTTACCTACTCTCTGGCTAAGCTGTTCATGGGTCAAACCAAAGTCTGTTATAAGTCTATTATAAGAAAAAGCAACTTCAAGTGGATTAAGATCCTCTCTTTGAAGGTTTTCAATAAGTGCTATTTCAGCCATCTTTTCATCATTCACATCTTTTATAAGACATGGCACAGTCATAAGATTTGCAAGTTTTGCAGCTCTAAACCTTCTCTCACCAACAACAATTTGATAATAACTATCTTTGGGTCTTACCACAAGAGGTTGAATTATACCATTCTCTTTTATAGATTCGGCAAGTTCCCGTATTTTTTCTTCATTAAAACTTTTTCTTGGCTGATATGGATTCTCCTTAATTTTACTTATAGGTATATCCTGAATATCAGAGATATCTGATTCCGAAATAAACTCATCAGGCAAATCATTAATTAATGCAGCAAGTCCTTTTCCTAGCGTTTTTTTCTTGTTCAAGCTTAGCCCCAGTTACTAAAATTTTAATTTAAGTAAATTCTAAAATTTATAATAATTAATCAATAACATCTATATCTATTACAGTATCGCCCTCTTTTAATTTTATTATTCTACTTCCCATAGTATTTCTTCCCATTATCCTTATCTCTTTAGTCTCAACCCTAATAACCATACCAGACCTTGTTATAATCATAAGCTCAGTATCATCTTTGCATGATATTATAGATACAACCCTACCTGTCTTATTATTAATATTGTAATAAATCTGGCCCCCAGTAGCTCTTCCATGAGAAGTAAACTCTTCAAAATCAACTCTCTTTCCAAAACCATTTTCAGTAACAGCAAGTATAGATTTTTCTTTTTCTACACTTAACATACCAATAACAAAATCATTTTCTTTAAGTTTTATACCTGTAACACCTGCAGCACTTCTTCCCATAGGTCTTACCTCTTCCTCACTGAATCTAAGACCCTTACCATGAGAAGTTGCTAAAAATACCTCGCTCTTATTATCTGTCTTTATAGCAGCAACCAGTTCATCTCCGTCAACAAGAGTTACAGCAGTTATACCCCTTCTTTTAGCATTTATAAACTCATCAAGGCTGGTTTTCTTAACTTTACCATATTTAGTAGCTAACATAACATAATCTTTATCACTGAACTCCTTAATACCAAGATAAGATTGAACATGTTCATTATCTTCAATGTTTATAAATGTTTTTATACTTACACCTCTTGATAAGAGGCTTGCATCCGGTATTTCATACACTTTAATGTAATAAACTTTACCAAAATTTGTAAAAAACATAATATAATCGTGAGTGTTTGTAATAATAAAGTGTTTAATAAAATCATCTGTCCCTGTTTTAGCACCACTTTTTCCTGTTCCTCCCCTCCTTTGAGACCTGAAAAGCGTAATCGGCATCCTTTTTATCATCCCAGAGTTTGATATTACAACAACACAATCTTCTGGTTTTATAAGGTCCTCATCATCTATTTTATCAACACTGTGTAATATTTTAGTTCTTCTCTCATCCTTATATGTCTCTTCAATATAAGTAAGTTCATCTTTTATTATTTTATACTGTAGAGAATCGCTTGATAATATATCTTTAAAAGACTTTATCTGTTTTAAAAGATCATCATATTCTTTTTCAAGAGAAAGCCTTTCCAGTGCTGTCAATTTTTGCAATTTTAAGTCTAGTATAGCTTGGGCCTGTATTTCGGATAAATCAAACCTTTTTATAAGATTATCTTTTGCATCCTTTACAGACTGGCTACCTCTTATTATTTTTATTACTTCATCAAGATTATCTATAGCTTTTAAAAGACCCTCAACAATATGAAGCCTTGATTCAGCATTTTTAAGATCATACTGTGTTCTTCTTATTATAACACTTTTTCTAAATGCTACAAACTCTCTTATTATATCTTTAAGGTTAAAAAGTATAGGTTTTTTATCCAATATAGCAAGCATGTTAACATTAAATGTAATTTGTAAAGGTGTATGATGGTATAATTGGTTTATAATAATATTAGGCACTGTTCCTTTCTTAAGTCCTAAAACAATTCTTATTCCCTCTTTGTTAGACTCATCTCTTAAAAATGAAACTCCTTTTATTTTTTCAGTCTCAAGAAGTTCCTTTATTTTAGCTATCAGGTCAGACTTCTTTATAGAATAAGGTATTTCTGTAATAACTATATTAGTTCTATCATCTCTATCTTCAATTAAAACCTTGCCCCTTATCTGAAAACTTCCCTTCCCAGTTTTATAAATCTTGGTTATATTATCATACCCAACTATATATCCGCCAGTAGGAAAGTCTGGTGCCTTAATATATTTATTAATAATTTCATCTATTGTTATATCTGGATTATCTATATATGCTTTTACCCCCCTAACAACCTCTACAATGTTATGAGGTGGGATACTTGTTGAAACACCAACAGCAATACCAACAGCCCCGTTAACAAGTATATTAGGAAAACTTGCTGGCAATACAATTGGTTCCACAGTAGTATTATCATAGTTCGGAATAAAGTCAACAGTATTTTTATCAATATCTTTAATAAGTTCCTCTGCTATTTTCGATAGCTTACACTCAGTATACCTCATTGCAGCTGGTGGATCACCATCTATAGAACCAAAATTACCCTGTCCTATTATAAGGGGATACCTTTGAGCAAAGTCTTGAGCCATCCTTACTATAGCTTCATAAACAGGAGCATCCCCATGAGGGTGAAAATTACCTAAAACCTCACCTACTACCTTAGCTGATTTTCTTGTCTTCTGGTTAGCCTTAAGACCACTGTTATACATAGAATATACTATTCTCCTATGTACTGGCTTAAGACCATCTCTTAGGTCAGGTATAGCCCTCCCTATTATTACACTCATTGCATATGTCAAATAATTTTCTTTAAGCTCATCCTCAAAAGGAATATCAAATATCTCCATAAAAGTCTCCTAAAAATAAAAAAACAACACAGGAAGACCCTGTGTTTTTATAAAAACTGTAAAAACTATTTTGCTGAAATAGCACCTACTGGACAAACAGATACACAAGCACCACAGTCTATACAAGCATCACTTATTACATACTGGCTTCCACCAGCACTTATAGCCTGAACAGGACAAACACCTGCACAAGCACCACAGTTTATACAAGCATCACTTATTACATGCATAGCTTTCTCCTCTATTGTTGTATAGATAAAATTTAACAATATTTATTTTAACTTTCTTGCAGATTTTAAAATTTTATTATAAAAATTTTATAAATTTTCTTTAACCAAAACCTAAAAGATAAAACATATATGAAATGGAAAAACCTATTCCCAATAAACAAGATACCATATCTTAAAAACAAGAAGAATATAAACCACTGTATTTTATGTGAAATAATAAAAGGAAGTTGTATAGAAAAAGATCTTACTATATACAAAAATGCTCTAATATCAATAATGTTGAATCTATACCCTTACAATCCAGGACATATAATGATATTACCAAATAGGCACATAGAGGATATAAGAGAATTAAATGATAATGAAGAAAAAAACATAACATACTATACAAAAAAGATAATGGATCTTCTCGAAAAGGAATATAATTCTCAAAGCTTTAATATAGGTTACAATATAGGGAAATTTTCTGGTGCAAGTATAAGCCATTTGCATTTACATATTGTACCAAGATATCCAAATGAACTCGGGTTTATAGACATAATAAGTGGATCAAAATTAATAGTAGAAGACCCTACTTTAACAAGAGATAAATTAAGAGAAGTTATAAAAAAATATATATAATAAGGCTATAAATGGAAAAAGGTATAGTTAAAAAACTAGTTAATAAAGAAAAAAAAATATATTTAATAAAAATAATTGAAGAAGATGAAAAGGAGTCATGTCATAAGTGCCCCATAAATAGAATGTGTCATAAAAATGATAGAGAAGTTATAGCATATTCAGAAAAAGAACTTAAAATAGATCAGGAAGTAAATATAAATATAACTGAAAAAAATGAGGCAAAAGCTTTCTCCTCACTCTTTTTAATACCGCTTATAATATCAATTACACTCTCAGGAATAACAGGTATATTGATATCAAATGACTTAATAATAGGTTTAGTCTTTATTGTTTCATTAATAATGACAATTATAATAAACTCTAGAATAATAAGGGATAAATATATTGCAAGGATTGAATAGTATTAACAATATTTTTAATAAACTAAGTGAAGAGTTTTACATACCGGATAATTTTTCTTTTGATTGCCAGAATTGTGGTAACTGTTGTAGAAAAGATACAGGATTTGTACTTTTACTTGAGAAAGATATTTTAAGAATATGCGAAAAAATTAATATATCTAAAAAGGAGTTTATAGAAAAATATACAAAAAGAGATGATATATTTTTATCACTTAAAGAAAAAGATAACCTTGATTGTATATTCTGGGATGAAACCACTTATTTCAAAGGATGTAAAATATACGAGATTAAGCCGTATCAATGTACATCATACCCTTACTGGGTTTCAGTATTTAAAAACAGAGAAAGATTTGAAAAAACAATAAAAAATTGTCCAGGCTTTTTTAAGGGTAATAAAATCTTAAAAAAAGAAGATATATTAGAAAAAATATATCTTGATTTCAAAGAAAGATTTGATTGGTTTTACTATATTCTCTCAAATAAATCATAATTAATCATTTATTAACAATTACGTAACAATTCCTTAACAATAGAATTCTAACTTTATCTTAGTGGTATTTTTAAAGAACTATAGAGGAGGAAATAAAATGAAAAAAATATTACTTATTGTCTTAGCAATACTTGGTATTGCTCTATATGCTCAAAAGGTTGCAATAGAGATAGCAGGTTCTGACACTATGCTTGAACTTGCTCAAGCACTCGCAGAAGATTTCTCAAAAGAGACTGGAATAGAGATAAATGTAGGTGGTGGTGGTTCTGGTACTGGAATAGCAAGACTTATAAACAATACTGTAGATATAGCTAATTCATCAAGAGAGATGAAAGATAAAGAGATTAAGTTAGCTGAAGAAAAAGGAGTAAAGATATACGAAGTAAAACTTGGAATAGATGCTATAGCTATTATAGCTAATCCAAAAAATAAAGTAAAAAATCTTACAGTTGACCAAATTGCTGCAATATACAAAGGTGAAATAACAAACTGGAAAGAGGTTGGTGGGGATAATATTCCTATATCTTTATATGGCAGACAAAACAACTCTGGAACTTACGTATTTTTCAGAGAACACATATTAAATAATAAAGACTATTCACCAAAAATGATGGGTATGAATGGTAATGCTCAAATAGTAGAAGCAATAAAAAATGATAAAGGTGGAATAGGTTATGTCGGTATAGGCTATTTAAGTGATGTAAAGGGAGAAGTAAAAATAATAACAGTAAACAATATGAGCCCAAAAGATGAAAAAGCAGTTTTAACAGCAAAGTATCCTATAGCAAGGTTCCTTTTCCAGTATGTATCAGACAAAAGACTTGAAAGAGAAGAGGTAAAAAAGTTTTTCCAATTTGCTTTAACAAAAAAGGGACAAGAAATTATTAAAAAGGTTGGATTCTATCCGCTTGGAGAAAAGAAGGCAAAAGAACTTAACAGTAATGTATACCCTTTAATTTTCAAAAAATAAACTAACTTATGCCCCTGCACATATAAATTACGCAGGGGTTTAATTCATATCATTATGGAAGAATATGCATTCTTAATCATATCCTGCAATGTAATAATATATTCTATATCTTTAATTTTATCTTTAACATCTTCAAATATTGCACCTATTTTATAAAAAACATTATTTTCCTCTTTTAAAGACTCGACTTCAGTTATCCTAAATTTTAGAATTAATGGATCATAACCCTTAGAATAAAGACTTACAATACAAAAATTAATGTCTATTAGATCATTTATTTTACCAGGATTGAAAACTGAAAACATACTGCATCCATTAAAAGTTATTTTTTCAAAATAGACATTATGCTGGCCAACTTTTCCAAAAAAGTTTTTAGCTTTAAGACTCAGCCAACACTCTATGATTTTTCTTCTTTCATCTGCCATATAAGAAGAGAAAGGACCATATTTTTTAAGATCCTCCAAAGGGTGTATAAAGTTTTGGTTATCTATCTTTTCTTGCATTGGAAAGAACCCTTTTTATATTTTTACTTCCTAAATAAAATTGTAATAATTTTCTTAAAAAAATCAAGAGAAAAATATGATTTTGTTGTAAGAAAATTTTATAATAAATTTTATAATAATATTTTTAATAGCTAAAAAATTGAATATCTATCTTTTAATAATTATTTTACAAGGTTTAATAATAGTTTTACATTTTTTCCGAATCAAGTATTTTATCAACCTCTTTATATGCAGTATTTATAGCTTCAGCCATGTGAGAAGTAGCTCTTACAGCTTCAAATATTTTACTTAAGCCATTTAGACCATCATGTATTGCTTGGGACTGTTCACTAACAGAATTTGTTATCATTGCTATAGAATCCCCAACCATATTTATATAATTAGTATTTTTATCAAAAGAGTTTTTTATATTGACTATATCCTCTTCAAAAGACTTTATAAGAGATGAAAAACTGTTTATATATTCTGCCATAGTGTTAAAAGCTGATACAAACTCGTTTATTGTTTTTTCTATATCTTTTGCAAAAAGACCTGTTTGCTGAGCAAGTTTACCTATTTCATCAGCAATAATAGAAAAACCAACCCCATATTTTCCTGCCTTTGATGCTTCAATAGATGTGTTTATTGCAAGAACATTAGTCCTCTTTGCTATAGTTTGAATATTTGATGTTATACCTTTAATCTTCTTACTCTTTTCTGTTATATCTGAAAATACTTTACCTATTTTTGATATCTTTTCAGATGATGCTTTTATATCATCAACCCTACCAGATATATTTTCTTCAAGTTCCTTATTGCTTGAAAGTATGTAATTCATCTGATTATTAATATTTGTTGCATTATCAGAAGTATTTTTCGATGTAACCCTTATCTCTTCAAAAGCAGCAACAAGTGTTTCTATAGAAGTTCTTATATTATTTATCTCTGATATAATTCTATCAAAAGTATTTGTTGATATATAATCAAGTACTAGTGACTTATAAAATCTTACAGAAAATTTTTCAATAACTTTTTTAAAATTATCCAATTATTCCCTCCTTTTAAAATCAAGCTTTATATATCTGATCTATAATATCAACACCACACTTTAATTCTGAAAGCCAGTTTAAAAACTTTTTTACATTTTCCTTATCAAATATAGCTCCATGTTGTGGTGCTATCATTTTTATATCATACTTACTAACTAAAGAAACCCACTTTTTACAAACAATATTTGACGCCATATATCTTTTATGAAAAGGTTCCATTATCTTTAAATGTTCGTTAAAGTCATCAACAAAAACATAAGTATCCTTTTGAAATACAGCTGCACCTATATCACCACTAAAAAGTATTTTTGATGCAGTATCATAACATGAAAAATTACCTGTTGAATGCAAAAAATGAGCAGGTATAAAAACAAGTTCAGAATTAAGTAAAGACAAAGACATACCACCTGATGGTATACCAACAATTCTATCAAAATTAACTACACCAAAATGGGGTAAAAATCTTATCCATAAATCAGAAACATAAATCTTAGCCTTAGTAAGGCCAAGCCATAGTGATATACCAGAAGAAACATCTGGATCCTGGTGTGAATAGAATATAAACTCAATCTTATCAAGGTCAATATATTTTGTAACCTCAGATACAACCTTAGAAAAAAGGTGCACCCCACCTGGGTCAAGTAATATACCCCTGTTATTATTTATAATAAGATACTGATTTGTCTGTACTATTCCCTCCTCATAACCTTCTGACCAGCCAAGCCATATAAACTTATGTTTATCACTTTCATATAAAATATATGCTTTATTTTTATCAATATTCATAATTCCCCCTTATTATTCTCTATATTTATCATATATAGACACTACCCTGTTTATGTTTTTAAAAAATAAATTTAATAATTCAGGATCAAAGTGTTTACCTTTCTCCTCTTTCATTATCGAAATGACTTTACTTATATCAAATGCTGGTTTATAAACTCTTTTTGAAACAAGTGCATCAAAAACATCTGCTATTGCAACAACCCTGCCCTCTATTGGGATATCTTTACCCTTAAGCCCATTAGGATAACCTGTCCCATCCCACTTTTCATGGTGAGTAAGTGCTATTATTGCAGATAATTTCATAACATCAGATGTCGCCCCCTCAAATATTTTATAGCCTATTATTGTATGCTTTTCCATTATCTTTCTTTCATCCACAGTAAGTGGCCCAGGCTTCTGCAGTATCCTATCAGGTATACCAATTTTACCAATATCATGCATCTGAGAAGCATACTTAAGGTTTATAATTCTTTCTCTGTCAAAACCTAAAAGCTCTCCAAATACAGCTGAATATTCACTTATCCTCTTTACGTGTGCAGATGTCTCAAGGTCTCTAAACTCTGATGCTATTGCAAGCCTTTCAATTGCCTCAAGATATGAGTTTCTAAGCAAACTATTATAAATAGTTGTTTTTAAAACTGAACCTGCAATAGAAGATAAATACCTGGCAACAAACATACTCCTCTCATCAAATTCTATAATATTATTATTTTTATCTTTAAGGTTTATAAGTTGAAGTACCCCAATAACATTATTATCATTATCGTTCATAGGAAGAGTGAGCATTGACTTTGTTCTGTATTGATACATTTCATCAAAAACCTTCAAAAACTTATATGGTTTATTTGAAGGTATATCGTAAACATCAGATATTATTAAAGGTTCATTATTAAGAGCAACATACCCTGCTATACTTTCATTTGATATAGGTACAGTAAACTTTTTAACATTATTCTCAAATCCCCCTATCTTTTTGTCAATAATAATATTTTTAGATATCATAAACTCAAGGTGATTCCCTTTCTTTATATAAATCGTTGCTCCTTCACAGCCTATTATCCTTATACTATCATCAACTACTCTATCAAGAATAAGGTCCATCTCTGTATATGAAGATAAAATTATACCTGTATTTATAAGCTCTTTCCACTCTTCGTTATTAAGCATTAAAAACTCCTAAAAATTATCACTTAGTTTTATTATTTTCTTGCTTATCTTTCTCTTCATCATATTTTTTTGCTTTTTCCTGAATCTCCTGAAACTCCTTATAATTATAGAATACATGTTCTTTTATCATTTTAGAACTTTTTATATACCATTTACCATTGATTTTTTCAAGTAAATACGCTACCTGATTAGCTTTTAGCGTATATCTGGAAGTATCATCTTTATCTGGTATTTTTAAAACCCATAATACCTCAACCATTGCATAATTATCTTTTATAACCTCGTCAATTATTCTAAGATCATCTATTCTATTTATAAAAACCTGAAAATTCTCCGGCAATTTACCATAGTTTTTATCCTTAAGAGATATTATATCCTGAATAGCCTTTTTCTCTTTTCCGGTTGTTATTTCAAGTCCAAGTTTAAAGTTACCTGTCTTATAAATATTAAGTAAGTTAGCCACAATACTTGAAGGTATTCCTTTATCCTGTTGTTGAGAAAACAAAAAAAATGGTAAAAATAAAGATATATAAATTAAACTATTCTTCATAAGAATCCCCCAACAATATCCTTTTAATTTGAGTGAATTTTCCTTTTTCAATATTTAGAAATTTATCTATAAAATCAATTTTCCTAGATTTTATTATATCAATACCAAGATTACCTGTTGCACCCAAGTGATTCTTAGAAAGTATATTTTCCTTCGGATCCATAATAGGTATATTATCAAGACTCTCTCCAACCTCTCTGTAAGCTCTTCTAAAAGGTACTCCCTCAACAACTTTTTTGTATGCATAGTCTGTTGCAAAAATATATTTATCAAATGCTTTAATAATATTCTCTTCTATTGGTCTTATACTACTGAAAACTATTTTTATTGCTTTTAAAAAGTCTTTTATCATTTCAAATGATATAACAAGTATTTTTTTTACCTCCTGAAGGTCACGGTTATAACCTGATAAAAGATTCGTAATAATAGACTTTACAGCAATCGAGTTTGAAATAATTATAGAAGTTCTTCCCCGTATAAGTTCAAGAACATCAAGGTTCTTTTTTTGTGGCATAATACTTGAACCTGTAGTTATATTTGTATCTGCCTCAAAAAATGAGAACTCAGAAGTAGTAAATATAAGAATGTCATTAGCTATCCTATTCAAGACAAGTGCTACAAGGTTTATAAAATCAATAACAGAAGCTTCGATTTTACCCCGTGAGTTCTGACATGCTATAGGATTTATCTGAACCCTTGAAAAACCAAGTTCATTTGCTGTAAACTCTCTATCAATGTTAATAGATACCCCAAATCCAGCCCCACTACCCAAAGGTGACGCATCATTTAACTTATAACATGCCTGACCAATTATAAGATAATCAATAAACTCTTCAACAAAAGAAAATGCCCATTGACCAACAGATGAAGGCATAGCTCTCTGCATATGAGTATACCCAGGCATAGGAACATTCAAAAACTCCAATCCAAAACCTTCAATCTCGTTAACAACTTCAATAATTAAAGAAAAAATATCGAGTAGATTATCCTTAGTATACAACCTTATATCTGTTAGAACCTGATCATTTCTACTCCTTGCTGTATGGAGTTTCTCACCCGATTCACCAATCTTTTCTATCAATAACCTTTCAATTTTACTATGTACATCCTCATCTTCATACTCGATAGTAAAATTACCCATCTTATATGATTTATATATCTCTTTAAGTCCCTTCTCTATAGAATATTGCTCAGAGTCTGACAATATTGATATTTTTTTTAACATCCTACTGTGTGCAATAGAACCCATAATATCATAGGTAACCAGGTACCTGTCTATTATATAGTCATCACCTACAGTAAACTTTTCTATAAATGGGTCAAGTGAAAGACCCTTTTTAGCCCATATTTTTTTCATCTCTCTTCCTTATATAAAAACTTAAGTATATTAAAAATAAGATCTCTATCTAATTTAATATTATCAACCTTTTTATTAAACTCCTCTGCCTTTCTGACATAACTATCAAAAGCATCAATCCTGTTTTCAATATCAATTTTTGTTCTATATTTTTTTTCAAGTCCTTCTATTATAACCTTTTTAGCATCATTTTTCAGCCAAGAGTTTAAAGCATTGACAAGCGAAATATAGGAAGGCCAATCTGGAAAATATAAAATTTTAAATTCTACCTGCATACTATCATTGTTTAAACTTGAGAGCTCTGACAAAAATGATTCTTGATTAAATGAAATATTAGAAGAGTTTTTTGATAAAACCTCTTTCATTTTTAATGTTATATTATCTTGGATTTCTTTCATTAATTCATCTAGAGTTTTGTTATATAAAAGATTAAAAAATTTTTTAATAAAAATTTTAGCCTCATAAAAAACCTCTACCTTATAGTGTTCAGATATAAAAGTATTTTCAATATAAGGCAAAGGTAAAATAATTATTTTTGATATCTTATTTATTTCAGGAATTTTCGTTATGTTTCCCAGCCCAAAAACAAGCTCAGGACAAAATAAAATTGACTTTTCAAAATAAATATCTTTTCCCCTCATTTTTGAATCAAAGTAATATATCATACCTTTTGGAACAATAAAAAAACTTAAATAAATAAAAATAAATATAAATACTATCACTACTAAAAAAAAAATTTTTTTCATTCATACTCCTCAAGATATTTAGGTATATAATCATACAAAATAGGTTCTCTTTTTATATTAAAGTGTTCAACATATTTCATATTATCCTGAAAAATAGAATCATTGAGATTAAGCCTTGCTAGTGCCTGTATAGTTTTATTATTATATCTATGTGCAAGTTCAATAGCTTTATAAAAATTAACCCTTGCTATATTATAATAATCATTATTATTTTCTCTATCAGCAAGAAGATGGTATACAACGCCTATATTGTTATAAAGTATTGAGTTAAAAAACAATATTTTATTCTGTCTTATAGACATTGGATTTGGGTTTCTTATATAGGATTCAATCTCTTTATTATAATATTCTTGGGTATTAACAAACCTTTGTCGTGAATCAAGCAAAAGTCCCTTTTTAAAATATAACATCCCAAGTAGATATTCTATAGCAGGTCTTATTCTAAAAGATGGGTTCATTCTAAGATCATTTAAATAATCTAAAGACTTATCATAATCACCTAAAAAATAGAATGAAGTTGAAAGCTTATAGTACATATCTAAAGGAGGAATTTCCTCCTCTTCCCTATAAAGGTTGTAAGATATAAGATAGTTCTCAGATGATTTAAGATAATCCGAATAATAATCATACATCATATTTGCATATCTATAATATGTTTCTTTATTATTTGGATCATATTTTTTAGCTTGATTAAAGTGATAATATGCAAGATTTATAAACTCTTCTCTTTTTCTTTTATTCTCTTCATTTTCTCCTTTATACTCATTAGCAAGGGATATATATAAAGTCCCAAGCATATTCATTATATTTGAATAGTTCTTCTCATCATTAACCTTTTTCTTTATCTCGTTTTCTATTTCCCAGCTAAACCTCTCAGCTTTTACAAGTGCTTTCTCTGCTAATTTAAGGTTACCTATATTATAATAAAACTTGCCCATAATATAATAAACATAAGGGTTAGTAGTATCCATATTGTTAAGAACTTCCATTATTTTTTGTGTTCTTTTATATTCATCATTATTTATGAAATAATTACCAACCTCAGCAAGTGTAAGGTCATGCATTTTTTCCAACATCCCTTGAGACTGAACATTATCAAACTTCTCTTCAACTTTATCGCCAGTAAGTGCTGAAGTATACAATATTCTCGAAATAACTTCTGGTTCTTTACTATAAGATTCATAAAAATCAGTATATATTTTTTGAGCTTTTTCATACTTTTCAATTTTCTGAGTCCTTTTTCTAAAACTATTTCCCCATTTTACATAAGTAAGACCTATTTTATCAACTATGCTAAAGTCTTCCGGGTCTTTTTTGTATAAATAATAAAGACTATCATCGAACTGCATTTTAGGATTAACATCATTTTCAAGAACTTTTTCATACATACCCTGTTCTTCAAATACTCTTGCAATATTAAGCCTTGTTTCTCTGTCATCAGGGTCTATATCAACTGCCCCCTTTTTAATAACTTCATAAGCAGGTCCTCTTATACCCATAAGTTTTTCTTCAGCCTGTTTATAAGCATTATATTTCATAAACTCAAGAGCATATCTATTATACCAGGACAGTGATGGACTGGCTCTCTCAAATTTTTCATTAGCAAGTACATAGTTACCATTTTTTATGTCTTCAAGTCCGGATATTAGTAAAGACCTGTTTCTCAAATAAGGTTTAAGTAATGCAAAATAAAAAATTGATAAAATTATTCCCAATATTACAAAAACAGTAGCAAACTTAAACACAGGAACAAAGTTTTTAGCCTCTCTCTCCTCATATCCGAGTAGATACTTAATTTTATCAAAGTCTAGTCTCTCTTTACTAAGTTCACTCTTTATTGCATGTTTAGTCGCAGGTGATACAGAAGGGTCACCCATAATCTCTTTAAATCTAATTAAAAGTGAAACCGGGAGTTTGTTAAGATTAAACTGAATAAGTTTATCAGAAATATCTTTTTTCTCCTCCTTTTTCTCAACCTTTATTTCTTCCCTTAAAGTCCCACCAGTTTTTTTATCAAATGGCCTTTCTCTTTCAACTTTTTTATCCTCTACTTCTAATCCCAAGTTCTTATAATCTTTCTCAATTTCATCAAAACCAAGATCATCAAATTCTTCTTCACTCTCTATCTCCTCAATTTTTCCAACATCAAAATGCTCTTCAGAAATTTCCTTACTTTCGATACTTTCTTCTTCTTCTTTTTCGATTGGTATCTCGTCCTCTAGTAATACCTGTTCTTCAACAGGCTTTTCATACTCTTCTTCAATTCCTTGCTCTTCAACTATATCATGCTTTTCTTCTTTGGAAGGTGTCACTTCAACACTTTCTATAGGCTCTTCTATCTCTTCTTCCTCAAATTTTTCTGTAGTTTCTTCTAAGTATTCACTTTCTATTTCTCCTTTTTCAAGTTCAGATTCTTCATCAAGCTCAAATACAACATCAGAACCAATATCTGAACCTTCAACAAAACTCTTCAAATTACTTATCTCATCGCTCTCCTCATCTTCAAACCCAGCCTGCTCAACATCTTGAGATTTTTCAGTAACATCTTTAATTTCTTCTGGCTTTTCTTCAATAAACTCGCCCGGTTCCTCCACTGTTTCAACTTCACCTATTTCAGTTTCACTAGTCTTAACTCCCTCTAAAAGTACATTATCAGCAGTACTAATATCCTCTAATCCCTCTTCACCCTGTAATTCAAAATCAAGATCTTTTAATTCTTCAGAAATAGGCTCTTTAACCTCCTCTGGAATGCCCTCCTCTTCGACAATTTCAGTTATAGGTTCTCCTTCCTCCTCAAACTCTTCTATACCTTCAACACCCTCAAAACCTTCTTCATATTCACTTTCTTCAGTACCCTCTTTTTCAATACTCTTAATCTCTTCAGTTAAAGACTTTTTATCTTTTTTTACATCTTTTATAACTTTTTCTGCATCTCTTAGAATATCATCAATATTAAGCTCATCTTCCTCAAGTTTATTCATCTCATTTTCTATCATAGCTATATTTGACTTTATCTCAAAAACATCTTCACTCTGCCCAATAACAGACTCAAGTACCTCCTCTGGAACCTCAATTTCCTCTTCTTCCTCATCAGGTACATAAGAACTTTCTACAAACTTTGGTTTAAAACCACCTTTTTCTCTCTTTTGCCTATATTCTTCTGTATCAATATTTTTAAAGATTTGATCAACAACAGGATCAACAAGATTAATCTCTTCAATCTGTGAATCGCTTTTAGACTCATAATTTTCTTCAGATTCCTGATAATCATCAGTAATAAAATCTTTACCCATAGAATCAATATCATCAGGAACTTTTATATTTTCTTCAATACTTTTACTCTTGATATCTTTAACCATATTTAAGACATAGTCATAATTATTAACTTCTTCTCCAAGATTCTCAAGTAACTTTTCATATTTTTTAAAGTCTTCCAAGTTAATAACCTTGTATATTTATATTTTGATTATATTATAAAATTACTTAAAAATTATTTTTTTTCAGATAATTATCGGAATATTTTTTTTTCATTCTAAATCATTATTTTAATTTTAAAAAACAATTGATTTAATTTTAAAATTATTTTAATATTTTAATAATCTTAAAAATAATTAGAAAGGATAATACAAAAATTGATTGACAATTCTTTAAATACAATACAATACTCAGAATTAACAAACATTATAACAGGATTCTATAAAGACTTCGGTAAGGTAGTTATAAAAAAATTCCCACTCCAAGCTAAAATATTATTTGAACATGAATTAAAAATATTAGAAAAACTAAAAGGTAATGAATTATTTCCCAATATTATTGACTATCATAAAGAAGACGAATACTACATAATAATAATGGAATATATAGATGGTATACCAATAAAAAATCACAAATTTAATAGTAAAAATTTTATAAAAATATTTTTACAGATAGCAGAAGCAATTGAGATACTCCATTCATATGGCATAGTCCATATGGATATAAAACCATCCAATATAATTATTACAAAAGATGAAAAAATAAAAATAATTGACTTCTCAATATCATCTACTGATAATAAGATACTTGGTGGAAGTATTCCTTATATGGCACCTGAAGCATTAGGGTATACTGACTATCAAATATCAAATGCAACAGATCTGTACTCACTTGGTATTACATTTTATGAACTTTTAACTGATAAACTGCCTTTTGAAGCCTCAGATAAAACAGCACTTATAAAAAAAATTATAAGTGAAGAGCCACCGCCAATAGAAAGAAACGATATACCTGAAACACTAAAAAAAATAGTATATAAACTTATAGATAAAGACCCTTATAAAAGATATAATCAAGCATCTGCACTAGTATATGATCTTTCGCTTTTAGATAATGATACTGAACCTAAAATAGGTGAAAAAGATTTTATAGGAGATATAAAATATAGATTTGAACTTAATTTTAAAAAATATGATAACATTATAAAGGATTTTTTAAATAATAAAGAAGAAAACTTAGCTGTTATAGGGCCAAAACTCTCAGGTAAAACTCTACTTTTAAAATACATATCAAATAAAAATAAGTCTATCTTTATAAGACTAGTAAAAACAGATAAAGAAGGAGAAGCTATAAAATCAATTTTTAATAATTTTTCAATACACTTTGGTACAAAAAAACTACTTGAGTTTATAGATAAAGATACTGGTAAAATGATAATAGATTTCTTACCCGATGGAATAAAAGAAGAGTTTGACTTGACCATTGAAAATAAAAATAATGAAGCTATTCCCTATTATTTATTAAAAGCAATAATACCATTACTTAACTTTTTAAATGAAAATGGATATATTTTAATCATTGATGACATAGAAAAAATTGATAATCTTTCACTTACATTACTGACATCAAAAATACCAATTAAAATAGTATTTTCATCTTCAGAAGAAATTAATAATGAAATTAATAGAAACATTAAATACAAAAAATTACTACTAGAACCTGCTTCTTATGAAATGATAGAAGAAATTGTAAATAATCTTCTCTATTCTAAAATAAATAAAAATAAACTTGAGGAAATATGTAAAAAATTTGAAGAGAGTGGGTTATATATATCAGAAATAATTGAGGCTATTAAATTTCTAATTGCAGAAAAGTCTATAAAATACAATATTAACAAAAAAGAATGGGAAATAATAGATAACGAAAAAATAAAAAAAGTAAAGTCATTATTTTTAGAAAAAATAAAAAACATACTTTCATCGTTAAAAAATCAAGAGAAATATGTTCTATTTCTTATCATAATCTTTAATGAGATATTTGAAAATGATATCTCTTATATTTTAGGTTTTGACGCAAAAGATATAATAATCAAGCTTGTGAAAGAGGGGCTAATTGAAAAAGAAAAATATAAAATAAAAATAAATCCAAAAATAAGTTCATTAATCCTAAACGAAGTATCTATTGATGAAGAATTTTATAATAAAATTTTAGAATCCTCATTAAAATTATTTGAAAAATATCCTATACCAGTACTTGAAATACTGATAAAAACAAAAAATGATCTTTTTGATGAATACTTTTTAAAAATATCTGATAAACTTTATGAAAATCAAAACTATAGCCATATAATAAAGTTTTTACCATTAATTAAAGACAATAATAATTTTCTAACAAGTACTTTTAAATATATCCCGTCTATAATAAGTGTAAAGTCTTATGAGATAATAGATATAGTAACAAGACTTGAAGATATTGATAAAAATTTTAAACTCACATTAAAAGAAAAAATAAGTGCATATTTTATAATTTCAAGATATTTTTTTCTTAAAAATAACTATCCAAAAATAGAAAAATATCTGAATTTTATAAATGAAAATATAAACTGTATAAAAGATGAAAATGAATTATATTCAATATATGTATTACTATTTGGTACAACATACTTTAAAGGTGATATAAAACTTGCAAAACAATATGGAGAAAAAGCATTAAAGTACAGAGAAAAGATAATAAATGACCAAGATGTATATATTGTATCACTCCTATCAGCTACTCAAGCTTTTTTAGGAGACAAAAAGGGTATAGAAACTTCAAAAAGAGTCATAAAAGAGGGAATAAGCATAGCATCAATGTCAATGACTGGTATCTTTTTTCATTTCGCAGGTTACACATTAAGCTATTTAGGCCATCCTGAAGAAGGGCTTGAGTTTTCAAAAGAGGCAAGGAGTATAGGCATTGAACTTAACAACCCTCTAATAACATATGCAAGTTCTGCATCTATTGCTAAAGGTTTTATAATGAACAATATGCTTGCAGAAGCTATAAAAGTTATTGAAGAAGCTATAGATATATCAAAAAAATATATTATAATGGTTGGACTCGATTTTTTATACAATGAATACTTAGAAGCACTCTTTATTTTAAAAGAAAAAGATAAGTTTGAACAGGGTTTTATATATCTGGAAAGTTTAAAAAATTTCCTTATAAATAGCAAATGGTATCAAGTAATATACTACAAGAACAAGGGCATACTAGAAATATTTAAAAGTGAACTTAAAGATGCTGAAGAGAGTTTAAATAAAGCTTACAATCTATCTAAAGACTTTTTAATTGAGCATGCAAAAATAGCAGGACTACTCCACTATGTATATATAAACATAGGTGAATATACACTAGCAAGAACATATCTTAATGAGAGTGAATCTATATTTAATCAGTATGATAATTTTGAAGAGTACAAAAAAAACTTTATATTCAGGTCATTGGAGTTCTATTCAACACAGACATCATATTCAGTTTCAATAAAAGATGAGTTAACATTTGACTCAATAATAAACTCAATAGCATCACTTTCAACAATCAACAATCCTAAAAAAATGATTTTAAGGTTTATAGATATACTATTTGAAATACTGGGTGCAAAAAGAATTAAATTAGACATTACAATATCAGGTAAAAGATATTATATAATAATAGATAATAATTTTAATCAAATAGAAGATTTTACAGAAAAAAATATTCTGGAAAAAGCTATAAATAAACATATACCATTAATATTTAAAGAAACAGAAAAAGACAAATCTGTATTAATATTCCCATTAAAGAAATCAAATCAAATAATAGGTTATATATACCTTTCAAACCCAAATATTCCTGGTTTATTTAAAGAAAAAGACTTAAAAATAATAAGAACACTCTCAAACCAATTACTTATATTACTTGAGAACGCTATCCTATTTAAAAAAGAAATTGAAGCAAAGAAAAAAATAGAGGGTATAATGAAATCATTTAAACTGTTTGTACCAAAACAATTTTTAGATGTTATTGCAAGCGAAGGAGTCGAAAAAATAAGTCTTGGTACATCAAAAAAAATAGAGGCAAGTATATTATTTTGTGACATAAGAGACTTTACAACAATATCTGAAAAAATGGATTCACTGGAAGTTATAAAGTTTTTAAATGACTATATGAAAGAAATAGCTTCATTAATAGAAGAAAACAGTGGATTTATTGATAAGTTTATAGGCGATGCTATACTTGGTATTTTTGACTGCTATGAAACAGATAAGGTAATAGATACTGCAATAAAAATGTGCAAAAAAGTTAAAATTTTCAGTAAAGAGATAAATAAAAAAATAGATATAGGTATAGGTATAAACTCAGCAAAAGTAACAATAGGTACTATTGGTACATATACAAGAATGGACTCAACAGTAATTGGTGATGGAGTGAATCTTGCCTCAAGACTTGAAGGACTCACAAAAATGTATCATGTTCCTATTGTTGTAAGCGATTATACTATAAAAAGGTTGAAAAACCAAAATATAAACTACAGGGAAATAGATTCAGTAATAGTGAAAGGAAAAGAGAAACCAGTAGTAATATATGAAGTATTTGAATGGGAAGATAAAGATAAAATCGAACTTAAAAAGAGTTATAATTCACAACTACTTATGGGCATAACATTATATAAGATAATGGACTTTAACAATGCACTGGAATATTTTAAAACTTGCAAAGAAATAAATTCTAGTGATTCTATTGTGGACTTATACATAAAAAGATGCAATTATTATATTAAAAACCCACCACCACCTGATTGGATTGGTGCTATAAAACTTGAAAATAAGTAAACTTGCAGTATAAAAAATCTAAAAAATTTCTTATTTATAAAAAAATTAAAGTTTATCTTAAAACAAACTATTTATTTTAAGAAATAAAAGATTTTATCAAAAATTTTAAAAATAATTAACTAAATTTAAACACTCTTTTTTAAATTTTCAGTATAAAATTTTAAAAATAAGGATAAATAATGAAAGATATATTACGGGAAGGAAAATTAGTTTTTATATCAACTATTTTAATTTCAATACTTTTTTTTACTTTATACTATATTTTTTCAATAAATACACTACTTTATTTTTCAATAATATCATTAATATTATTTTTGTATACATTATTTTTCTTAAGAAAACCAGTAAGAAAAATTAAGATAGACGAAAATGTAATATATTCTTCTGCTGATGGATATATAATAAAAATAGAAGAAAATGTGGAAGTCCCATATTATATAAATGATAAATACAATAAAGTAGTAATATTTATGCATGTCGCAAGTATGCATTGGAACCTTGCACCAATAAGTGGTAAAATAGAGTTTTTAAAATACCAGAAAGGAAAGTTTAAAGCAGCTTTAGCATCATCATCTTGGAAAGAGAATGAGCACATGGCAATCTGTATAAACAATAATGGAATTAAAGTATTAATGATAATGATAGCAGGACTAATAGCAAGAAGAATAAAATTTTTCAAAAAAGAACTTGATAATATTCAACAGGGTGAAATATTAGGCCTGATAAAGTATGGATCTGCAAATACTTTATATATACCAAAAACATTTAAAATAAAAATAAAAGAGGGGCAGAGAGTAAGAGCTGGAAAAACAGTAATTGCAATAAAGGAGTAATAAATGCCAAAAATAGTAATTCCAAGCATATTTACATTTCTCAATATGTTATCCGGTTTTTTATCTATATACTGTTCCTTTAATAACAATTTTGAATATGCATCATATCTTATAATGTTAGCTTCAATATTTGACATGATAGACGGTAGGTTAGCCCGAGCATTAAAAATAATATCTGAGGTTGGAAAACAATTAGACTCATTTTCAGACTTTATAACATTTGGAACTGCTCCAGCGTTTTTATTTTTAAACATTATGAGAAATAAGATAAATATATATATATTAATAATTATTTCATTTATCTATGTTATAAATGCAACACTAAGACTCTCGTTATATAATATAAAAGAGTCAAATCCAGACGAGTTTAAGGGTATGCCATCAACATTCGCAGGAATAAGTATATCATCAATATTAGGCTTTAACTATATAGGTTCTACCATTAATATAACATATTTTGAAATAAACAAATATATTTTTATACCAATATTCCTAATATATGCTTTTCTAATGGTATCAAACATAAAATATAGAAAGTTCTCATCTTTAATGCTAAGATTCAATAAGATGAAAAATATATTTTTCAACATTTTATTTATAACGTTATTGATACTGTTCTTTAAATATTTTATGATAATTTTTGTAATTCTTTATACATTAACACCAGCTTTGGATAATTATGTTAATAAAAAAAACTAATAATAAACTTTTTGAAAATATTGTTGCTTATATATCAAAAAATAAAATAATTTTATCTATCCTGGGTGGTATTCTATTTACACTTACTGTTTATCCTTTTAACATATTCCCTCTCGTAGTTATAAGTCTTTTCTCTTTATTCAGGATAATAGAAACTTCAGTAAATTATAAAGAATCAATACTTTATGGCTGGCTTTATGGAATAATAATATATTTTATAGGCTTTATCTGGCTTATTGATACAATAAAAATATTTGGTGGTCTAAATATCATAATATCTATATTTATCTTTCTATTATTCTGTATAGCTTTTGGATTAAAGTACGGTATTTTAACATATTTTATATCATTTTCACAAAAAAAATTAAAACTTAGTTTTCTTTCTTCACTGATTTTATCATCAACAATAGTTGAACTCCTATATCCTGAATTGTTTCCTTTCCATATAGGAGACACACAAGCTTCTAACCTCTATTTTATACAGATAAGTGATGTTATAGGAATAAAAGGAATAAGCATATTGATATTAGTATTAAGCTGGCTCTTATATTTAATAATATTCTACAAAGATTACAGAAGAACATTCAGCTTCCTGGTAATTCTTTTCTCTATATATAGTTATGGTTTTATAAGAATAGCTCAGATTAACGGATACAAAAAAACAACAAACACAATAAAAGTAGGGTTAATTCAACCTGATACAGAGTTTATAGAAAAATTAACAAGCGAGAAAGCAGAAAATATAGTTTCAAAAATAACATACCTTTTAAAAGAGATCATAGAAAAAAATAATGATATAGGGATAATAGTACTGCCTGAATCTGCGACACCATTTTCTATAACAAATGGATCATTCTATGGGAAAAAAATATTAGATTTTTTCGACAAACATAAAGATAAAATATTTGTATTTAATGAAATTGATTACAAAGATAATAAAATATTTAACACACAAACATTTTACAGTTCAGGCAATATAATTGGTAAGTATCATAAAATATATCTTTTACCTTTTGGAGAGTATATACCTTTTTCAGATATTTTTAAAGACTTGAATAATATGTTCCCACAGGTAGGAAATTTCAGTAAAGGTGATGAAATTAAAAACTTTAAAATAAATGATATAGTAATATCTCCAAACATATGTTATGAAGCAATAATACCAAACTTTGTAAGAAATTTTATAAAGAAAGGTGGTCAGTTAATAATAAATATTACCAATGATAGATGGTTCGGTATATCATCAGCAACATTCAGACACCTTGACCTATTAAAAATAAGAGCAATAGAAAACAGAGTACCAATAATAAGAGCAACAAATAGTGGGACATCAGCAATAATAGACCAGATTGGAAATATAACAAATGGGCCAACTCCAATATTTAAAGAGACCTATCTAATAGGGGAAATTAAAATAATTGATGATATATTTGGACTTTATACATATACAGGTGACTTTATAATAATTGCAATAGGTATATTTATTATACTCTACTCTTTCCAAAAAAGAAAAAGAATAAATAATTTCTAAAAAGTGTAAAAACTCAATGAAGTATAAAAGACCATTCTTTAAACTTGTTTCAAAAGATATTAATAGCAAAGCAAGGGCCGGTGTTCTTGAGCTTCCTTATGGTAATGTTAATACACCTGTATTTATGCCTGTAGGTACAATTGGAACAGTAAAGACATTATCAGGATATGAAATAAAAGAACTCGGATATAACCTTATATTACACAACACATACCATCTCTATATAAGGCCAGGGTTAGAAATAATAAAAGAGTTTGGTGGGATAAGAGGAATAAACAAATGGGATGGTAATATATTAACTGACTCTGGTGGTTTTCAGGTCTTTAGTTTATCAAAGCTTGTAAAAATAAAAGAAAATGGGGTTGAGTTTGCTAACCACCTTTCAGGAGAAAAACTATTCCTAAGTCCAGAACTTGTTATAGATATACAACTTTTAATAGGTTCTGATATACTAATGCCCCTTGACATATGTACAGAAAAAGGTGCATCATATAATCAAGTTAAAGAAGATAAAGATATAACAGTAAAATGGCTTAGAAAATCAAAAAATTATATTGAAAAAATAGATGACCATCCCTTTCTATTTGGAATAACCCAGGGAAATATATACCATGACCTCAGAAAAGAATGTATAAAAGAGATGATAGAGCTTGATATGGATGGATATTCAATAGGTGGTTTAAGTGTTGGAGAAGAAAAAGAAGTAATGTATGAAATTATCGATATTTCAACAGAAATACTACCTAAAGATAAACCAAGGTATCTTATGGGAGTCGGAGCACCAGAAGATATTGTAGAGGCAGTTGATAGAGGCGTAGATATGTTTGACTGTGTAATGCCAACAAGAAACGCAAGAAATGGTTCTCTCTTTACATGGAATGGTAAGATTAATATAAAAAATGCAAAATATAAAAACGATAAATCACCAATAGATGAAAAATGCCAATGTTTTACATGTAAAAACTTTAACCTTGCATACCTTAATCACCTTTTTAAGACAAGAGAACTACTCGCATACAGGCTTGCTACAATTCACAATTTATATTTTATGAATGAACTTATGAAAAATATAAGAGAATCAATAATAGACAATAGTTTTAAAAACTTTAAATCAAAATTTTTAAAAAATTATAAAGTTTAAAAAATAGTTTTATAACTTTTAATTAAAGGTGGGAAAATGGAAAATAAGAAAAAAAAGTCAAATAAAAGAAAAGCTCGGGAATTATCAATACAAGCATTATATCAGTATGAAGTTGCAAAGAAAAGTTACGAAGAACTGATAAACCTCGACTGGATTGTAGGTGATTTTAAACCAAATAACAACACAGTAGAGTATTTTAAGAAAATATTAAAAAACTCTATTGACAATATTGAAAAAATAGATTCTATAATAAAAGAACTTGCAACAAAATACCCTTTTCATAAAATAAAACCAATAGATAAAGCAATATTAAGGTGGGGTATTGCTGCTATGCTGTGTGAAGATGATATCCCATATCCTGTTATTATAAACGAAGGCATAGAAATAGCAAAAGAGTTCAGTGGAATAGATTCTCACAAATTTATAAACGGAGTCCTTGATGGGGCAAGACGAATTATTGAAAAAGATAAAAGAAAAGATAATTGAGAATAAAAAAAAATTATTATTAGTTTTAAGTCCTTTAGTAATCATAATAATAGCTTATTCAATTATAATAAACTCTATTAAAAATAGCAATAACACTACTTTTTACCCACAAATAAACGCTAATAATCTAGAATCTATATATAAAATGTTCTCAAATAAAAACTATCTTGGACTAACATCATATGTTGATAGTATTATTCCAACACTAAACGAAGAAGAGAAAAAAATAGCTCTTTTTTATAAAGGAGAAGCCCTATTTTTAGAAAAGTCATACGATGAAGCATATAAAATATTTTCAAGTATAAATAAAATATCAAAACAATTATGGCAGGCTGAGTTCAGAATAGGATGCATTGCCCTGATACAAGGAAACTTGGATATAGCATCTGATTACATAGGTAACATAAATCTTGAAAATCCTGAAGTATATTACTGGAAAGGAAGACTTGAAGAGACAATGGGAAATCTTGATAAGGCAATATCATATTTTAAAAAATCATATTCAAATGATAGTTTTTTCAGGATAGGCAAAATACTGTTTCATAAAAAAGATTATCAAAATGCTGTATACTATCTTTCTCAAATTGCTGATATAAACGAATATAAAGAGGAGGCTATAAAAATTATAATAGACTCATATGAAAACCTTAATGATATAAACAATGAACTTATATGGCTAGATAAACTCTTAAAAATAAAACAGATAACTGAATACACTATTAAAAAAGGTATCTTGTTAAGAAAAATAGGAAAAAGTGAGGAGGCATATTATACTATAAATCCTATAATACCTATAATAAAGGATAAAAATACTATACTCAATTTTGCTAATATCTGTTTTGATACAAAAAGATACGATGAAGCTTTTAAGTATTATAAAGAAGTTGAAGATATGCTTGAAAAAAATGATTATAAAAATTACATAGAATCATCTATAAAAAGTAAAAACTATAATTATACACCTCAGATAATAAATAGTTTTATTGATAAATATTATATAGAAGACAAAACTGAAATCTATAAACTGTATACCTATATGGTTGAAGCATATATAAACAATGAAGATTATGATAAAGCTTTAAAATATGCAAAAGAATTGATAAATATAGAAGCCAACTCAGATTCATATATAATGCTTGCAAGAATATACAAAGCTATGGGAGAAGAGAGAGACTATATCCTTGCTTTAAGAGAAGCTGCTAGAATAAACTCAATATATAACAAAGACCTTATAGAATCACTTATAGAAATGAAAGAGTATGAAACAGCCTCAAACTTTGTAAAAGAGATATTAAGTAAAGACCCCTATAACATATATTTTCTATACACCAAAGCAAGACTTGAAATAAAACAGAAAAATATTGAGGATGCATTAAAAACATTATATAAACTCACTGACCTTAAAATAGAAGACAATGAAATAAAAGCAAAAGCCTATTATCTTTTGGGTTCTTTACTATTCTATAGAGATAAATATAAGGAAGCAATAAAATACCTTGAAATATCATATAAGATTAAAGTAGATACAGACACAGGGCTAAACCTTGCTTATTCTTTTATACTTAATAATAATATAGAGAGTGCTATAAATACATTGAACCAACTTAAAAGCTTTGAGACTGATCCTATAAAAATATCAAAAATATATTCCCTACTTGCATACGCAAGTAAAAAAAATAATGATATATCAAGTTTAAGATTCTATTTAGATAAAGCAATTGAGTTTGATAAAAATAATACTCTTGCCCAAAAACTTATGAAAGAGATAAACAGGAAATAAGACAGATTAAACTCAAATTTTATATTTAAAATTTTAACAATAAAACTTTAAAAAATCTATTAATAACCTTAAAAATTAAAAAAACATATCAAATTCTTTAAGTTTTATTTCTGTTTAATCAACAAAAACTCAACCCTTCTATTTTTTGCTCTATTTTTTGGGGTATCGTTTGGGAACAATGGTATTCTTGAACCAAAACCCTCTGTGTAAAACATAGAAGATTGTAATTTTTTTACGTTTACTAAATAGTCTTTTACAGAGTTTGCTCTCATTAAAGAAAGTTTTTCATTCCATTCTTCTCTTCCAGTTGAGTCAGCATGGCCCTCTATCTTTATCTTATAATCAGGAAATTTTGCAAGTTTTTCAGCAAGTTTATTTAATATAGGAAAAGCAGAGGTTTTAAGGTCAGCTTTATTCAGGTCAAACTCTATATTACTTATCCTTATCTGATAACCCCTTGCAGTCTTTATTACAAGTATATCAACAGTAAAAGGTATTCTATCGGTAACAGTCACATTACCTACATTATCAATAACTTCAGCATAAACATTATAATCTTCAGCACTCGCTGTAAGTTCTCCATCATCAGAAATACCATTCCACATAACAACAGAAGGCTTTGTACCTTTAAATATCTTAAAAGGCTCTTTAAACCTATCCTCTATAACTATTTTCCACTCTTTGATTCCCGAAACATCTTTTGCATCAAGATCAATATATAAAATATCATTTTCTCCATCATCGTCCGGTGAAAAGAGGTCAGGATAAACATTCATCTTTACAACAGGTCCCTTTGTATCAATAACAAAAGAAACCTCATTACTCTTAAGCCTATCACCATTTTTATAATAGACAGTAATATCAGCATTATACTTACCATCTTTTAAAATCCCATCATCAGTTACACCTTTAAAAACTATTTTATTATCATTATATGTCTTTTTATATATTTCATCATTATTATACTTTATACTAAACTCAATTTTCTCTACATAATCTTTTTTAGGTATATTTGATATAAAATTGACAGTATTATATTTATCATTTAAAGGATTTATTATATTCCTGTCTGCTGTAAGTTCAATCGGTTGATCAATCCTAAGTATCTTAACAACATCACTTTTTATAGATGTATTTCCTGCTTTATCTTTAGCCTCAAAAATAATCCTGTAATCTCCATCATTAAGCCCATCACCATCCCACACAAAACTGCGTATAGAAGGTTCAAGATTTTTTTGAGATACAACCTCTCCATTATTATCAATTACAACAAAACTAAGGAAATCAGCATCAGTTTTTATATTAACATCAAGCGTATCTTTAATATTATCATTATTAGGAGAAAATATCTTATCTTTCAAAAATATTTCAAGGAATGGTGGTGTATTATCAACTATAAACTCTCTTTGTGTAATAAACTTATTACCAGCCCTATCCTCAGATCTTAAAATAACTGTATATTTCCCATCAGGCAAAACAGTGTTATTTACCTTACCATTCCAGACAAGACTCTTAGGTGGTGCATTATCCCAATAAAAAGACTGGATAACAGTTTTATCTTTTAGTATCTCTAATATCCAATAATCCTCATTAGTAGAGTTTTTCATAATAATCCCTAGATTATCATTATTACCATCATCATTAGGAGAAAATATAGTATTTACAAGTTCAAGTTCAGATTTAGGTGGTGTATTATCAACTATAAACGTTGATATTTTTTGAGATAACCTATTCCCAGACTCATCCTCACCTTCAATATAATATGTATACTTACCATCAGGAACAATATTGTTATTATTATCACGCCCATCCCACTTAAAGTTAGAAGGGATATTCCCTTTCCATGCTTTTGAATACACAATATTATCTTTTTCATCCTTTATAATACCCTGCCAGTTACCCTTTTTATCTATCTTCTGTTCAACAACTATAAAGTCTTTAATACCATCACCATTTGGAGAAAAGTAGTTATCACCAACAGATGCAATAAGCGTTGGAAGTTTTGTATCTATTACTATTTTCTCTGATACTGTATATCTATTACCTGCCTTATCAACACCATCAACAACATAAAAATATTCACCATCCGGTAATGCCTTACCATCCTCATTTTTTCCATCCCATACAAATTTTTCAGGTAAATCTTCGTAAAACTTTTTATAAACCACCTGATTGCCACTCTTTATAGTAATAGTCCATAAAGTATTATTGGATGGCCCTATATGATTTATAGTAATATTATCTTTTATCCCATCGCCATTAGGAGAAAAAGAATTATAAGGTAATCCTATTTTTAACCCTGGTGGAATTGTATCTATAACAACTTTTTGGACAGACTTTGTATACTGGTTGCCATAGCTTACATAGTTCCCCTTAAAGTCTTTTGCATATATTTCAAAAGTATACATACCATCAGGAAGTTTATTACCATTATTATCAATTGCAGGCCATATAATAGTTGAAGGATATAAAGCACTCTTTTTTGATGTGAAAATATTACCAAATGACTTAAAAGATGGTTTATCTTTTGTAATAACATCTCCCCTTTCATATACTACATTACCAGAAGAGTCTTTTACAATAAACTTCCACTCCTGAACCATAGATTCATCATCTATCTCAAGTCCAAAAGTAAGCTCATCATTCACACCGTCACTGTTAGGAGAAATATATATAATATTGTCTTTTTCAAGGAGCGTATAAAACTCAATATTTACAACAGGCGGCTTTTTATCCTCTCCCCCAAAACCAACTGAAATATCAAAAATATGTTTTGCATCTTTCTTATCCTCAAACTTAGAGAAAGGGTATATATAGTAATTTCCAGAAATACTAAAGTTTTTAAACACTTTAGATAAACCTATATTACCAAAAACAGGACCAAGTGAATTATAATTATCAGAATTTATATCAAAACCAAAACCAAAACCTGCTTTTAGAAAGTATATATTTTGTAAAACACCAAGTGTTACTGTATTCCCAAAAGAATAGAAAGAGGAGAATATACCACCAAATATAGTAGTTTTACCCTCATTAATAAAAGAAAAGTCTTTTTTTATATCGAGTCTTAAACCAATAGGGAAAAAAGTATTATCATCAACCTTACTTAATCCAATGTTTTTAACAATAAAAGAAACCTCTGTAGTATTGTCAATTATATAATTTGTACCAAAATCTAAACCAAAAACAAAATTACCTGAAACTACACCACTTTTAAAACTTAATCCAAAATATAAGTCTTCTGCCACCTCTTTATTGTATGCAAGATAACCAATATTGACAGATTGAGGAGAGTCAAGGTATGAAAAACCAAATATAAAATTACCTATTACTGTTGGAAATCCCAAAGAAAAAGAATATATATTCTGGTCTGTTAAAGTACCAAACCCTAACATAAAATCAGTGTTAAATATATCTTTTCCTGAGTTTGGGCTAACATATGAAGATAAAGAGTTTTTAAAAAATGGTGTTGGAAATAATCCAAAATTATAATATTGACTACTGTTTTGAGAATAACAAGGTAATGTAAAAAAAATAAATACTAAAAATATATTTATAAAAGACTTTCTCATTATCATCCCCCAGAAATAAAATATTTAAAAAATCTTAAAATCAAGTTAAAATTAATTAATGAAATAATTTAATTAAATAAATTTATTTTATTAGAATTTTAAATTAAAAAATTTGAATTAATTTATTAAACTTTATAATCTAAATGAAGCAAAAAATAAAATAAAACGGAGACCACAATATGGATGAAAAAGAGACTATAGAAAATGAAGAGCCCAAAAATACAGGTGATAAAACAGAAAAAGAGACAACAATAATTCCAGTATCCAAGGGATTACCATCAATTTTAACAATATTACCTGTATTTCAACACCCTGTATTTCCTGGAATAATGTTGCCATTAATAATTCAAAATGAGAGTAATTACCCTGAACTGGATAAAGAACTAAAAAATAACAATTTTATAGGTATTTTACTGGTAAAAGAAGACTATCTTGATAAACACAGTGAAGTAATGCCAGAAGACTTGTTTACATTTGGAACTGTTGCTAAGATAGTAAAAAGGATAAATCTACCTGATGGAAATGTAAACTTATTAATAAACTCACTACAAAGATTTGAAGTATCGCAGTTTATAACAGAAAAAGCACCTATAAAAGCAATAGTAAAATATATCGAAGAAAAATTTGACCCCCATGATATAGAAGTTGCAGCCCTACTTAAGACAATAAAAGAACAGGTACTTAAAATATCAAAAAATAATCCATTATTTGCCGAACAGATAAGAATAACTCTTGATAACTCAGAAAATCCTTCAAGGATAGCAGATTATATAGCATCAATGATAACAGATATACCAAAAATAAAACAGCAGGCATTACTTGAAACTGTTAACCTCAGAAAAAGACTTGAAAAAATAGCAATAATACTTGAAGAAAAACTTAATATAATAGAAGTTCAAGAAAGAATTAATGAAACAATAAATAAAAAAATAGAAAAGCAACAGAGAGAGTTTTTTTTAAAAGAGCAACTTAAAGCAATAAAAAAAGAGTTAGGTATAGAAACCGATAAAGCAACAAAAGATATTGAAAACCTGAGAAAAAAATTCGAATCCATAAAGTTTGAAAATAAAGAGGTTGAAGAAACATTAAAAGAGGAGCTTGAAAAAATAGAGAATATAGACCCAAGGTCACCTGATTATACTGTTGTATATAACTATCTTGATACTGCATTATCACTGCCATGGTCCAATTTTTCAAAAGAAAAACATAATATAGAAAGAGCAAAAAAAATACTTGAGAAAACACACTATGGATTAAAAGATGTAAAAGAGAGGATTTTAGAGTTTCTTGCAGTAAGAAAATTAAAACCTGATGCAAAAGGTTCAATAATCTGCTTTGTAGGTCCTCCAGGTGTAGGTAAGACATCACTCGGAAAGTCAATTGCAAAGTCTTTAAACAGGGAGTTTTTCAGGTTTTCAGTCGGTGGAATGAGGGATGAGGCTGAAATAAAAGGACATAGAAGAACATATATTGGTGCAATGCCAGGTAAAATAATTCAGGGGCTTAAAATAGTTAAAACCAAGAACCCTGTTTTTATGATAGATGAGATAGATAAACTTGCATACAGTTATCAGGGAGACCCAGCATCTGCACTACTTGAGGTACTTGACCCTGAACAAAATGTAGAGTTTAGAGACCACTACCTTGACCTTCCTTTTGACCTTTCACACATACTGTTTATAACAACTGCAAACACTCTTGATACAATACCTGCTCCATTACTTGATAGAATGGAAATAATAAGAATATCAGGTTACATATCATCAGAAAAGATAGAAATAGGAAAAAAGTTTATACTCCCAAAACAAAAAGAGAAACACGGACTTTCTCAAAAAGAGTTTACGATAACAAAAGCTGGTTTCCTTTATATTGCTGAAAAGTACAGTAGAGAGGCAGGTGTCAGAAACTTTGAAAGAAATATTCAAAGAATATGTAGGAAAATAGCATATAAAAAAGTTATTAATGAACAATACCCTAAAAAACTTACTCCAAAACAGATAAGAGAGATATTAGGTCCTGAAATATTTACAAGAGATGAAATGAAGAGAATTACAAAACCTGGTGTTGCAATAGGTCTTGCATGGACATCACTTGGTGGAGATACTCTATTTATTGAGTCTATAGCAATAAGTTCAAAAACAGGAGGCTTGAAACTTACCGGAAAATTAGGTGATGTTATGCAAGAATCAGCAAATATAGCATACTCTTATGTAAGAAAAATAGCAAGTGATATACTTAGAGATAAAAACTTTTTTGAAGAAAATCTAATTCACTTACATGTTCCTGAGGGGGCAGTACCTAAGGATGGCCCTTCTGCCGGTATAACAATGGCAAGCAGTCTACTATCATTAGTTAAAAACCAGAAAATAAAAGAAGATATAGCAATGACAGGAGAACTTACATTAACGGGAGCAGTATTACCTGTTGGGGGTATAAGAGAAAAGGTTATAGCAGCCCATAGAGCAAAAATAAATAAAATAATACTACCAAAGGAAAATGAGAGAGACCTTGAAGAGGTCCCGGCCTATATAAAGAAAAATATCCAGTTTTATTTTGTTGAAAAGATGGAGGAAGTTATTGGAATTATATTCTGAAACTGATTTTGAAAAACATGTTTTTAAAGTAAATGAGATAAATAAATTATTAAAGTCACTTGTTGAAACAGCAATACCAAAAATAAATGTTGAAGGTGAAATAGCAGAAATAACACTACACAATACAGGAAACATATATTTTAAAATAAAGGACGAAGAATCACAACTTGATTGTATAATATTCAAAAATAGAGTAAGAAACGAGTTTCAGGAACTAAAAAAGGGGGATCATGTAGTTTTAAGTGGTTTTTTATACGTATTTGTGAAAGGTGGAAAGTATTCTCTAAATGTAATTGACCTTAAAAAAGGCGGCTTAGGAAAAATATTTGAAGAGTATCTTAAACTTGTTGATAAATTATCAAAAGAGGGTCTGTTTGATAAAGCATATAAAAAGAAAATACCATATATACCAAACAGAATTGGAGTAATAACATCAATAGATGGGGCAGCATTAAGAGATATTCTAAATATAACACATAAAAGGTTTAACAGTATCGACATAGTAATATATCCTGCAAAAGTCCAGGGCGAGGATTCAGTAAAATCAATAATAGATGCTATCAAAGCTGCTAACATACACAATTATGTAGATGTTATAATACTTGCAAGGGGTGGTGGTTCATACGAGGACCTAGTTTCATTTAATGATGAAGAACTTGCAAGAACAATATTTGCATCAAAAATACCTATAATCTCAGGTGTAGGCCATGAAATAGATTATACAATAGCAGACCATGTAGCAGATGTTAGAGCATCAACCCCATCCCATGCCTCTGAAATTGTAGTACCTAATAAAAACGAGATATTGAATAATATAAATAACCTTTACTTAAGGCTTGAAAATAAAATTAATGAGAGAATAAATTATATATCAAAAATAATATCAAGTTTTGATGAAACAAGAATAAACAGGATACTAGAAAAAAAGATAGAAGATAATTATAGAATACTCGACTTTTTATATGACAAACTGGACTCCTTAATAAACTCAAAGATAAAAGAGATTAGAAACAAGCTAACTATAATATACAATAATCTTGATAAATTAAATCCATTACACATCATAGAAAGAGGATTCTCATTAACGTATGCTGGTGACAAGTTATTAAAGTCAATAAAAGAGATTAAGAAAGATGATAATATAAAAACAAGAGTAAAGGATGGTTTTATTATAAGCAGGGTTGATTCTGTTATCAATATAGAAAATTGATTAAAATAAAAAAGCCGGGTTATTTTACCCCAGCTTAATTAGATCTTTATATTATTTTCCCCAGATAAGTGTTGCAGCAGAAAAAGCAGCACCACCACCTGATGTACAAATAACTATCTTATCACCTGGTTTCAATTTACCTTCTCTATTTGCCTCATCTATAGCCATAGGTATACAAGCTGAACCAGTATATCCATACCTGTCCATTATATTGTAAGAAAGGCTTCTGTCAACACCAAGCAAGTCACATACAGTGTTTATTACAGCAAGATTAACTTGTGTAAAGAAAAAGTGATTTACATCCTTAACTTCCCATCCACTCTGACTGAGAACCTCTTTTATAAGAGGTGGCCATGCCTCAATATTAACAGTTGCAGGAAATTGTTTTAAAAACTTAACATAGTGAAGCCCCTGATCAATAGCCTCTTTTGAGAAACCTTTCCATACACCACCTGCATATATACCCATGTAGTCCCAGTATTTACCATCCCCTTTTATTTTGAAAGACCTCATTCCATATTTATCAGATTCAGATGCTTTTAATATTAAAGCACCAGCCCCATCAGCAAACATTATCTCTGTCATAGGGTCTTTAGGATCAGAGTATTTACTCATACCATAACCACCAATAACCATAACATAATTTATATTAGGGTTAGCAACTATCTGACTATATCCTACAGAAAGTGCAATAGTGTATCCAGCACACGCAGCATTAGAATCAAAAAAACCAGCTTTTTTTGCACCAAGCTCATATTGAATCCTGGCACTTGTAGGTGGAGAGATAAAGTCTGGTGAATCTGTTGCAAGTATTATAAGGTCTATATCTTCAGGACTTATACCAGCATTTTCTATAGCCCTCTTTCCAGCCTTTACACACATAGTAGCAGTAGTCTCACCTGAGTCAAGTATCTTTCTTCTCTCTTTATAACCTACCTTTGATGCAAGGCCCTCAAGAAATGCTCTTCCACTTATTTGCCCACCCTTTCCATCAGGAAATTGAAGGTGCTCAAATCTTTTTATAATATCCTCATTTGTAACTATATTATCTGGTGCATAGAGACCAGTACCAATAACAACTGCTGTTCTCAAAAAAACCTCCTGTAAATTTATAGCTTTTAAATTTATCAATAAAAAATAATTTTATTTATATTTAATTTTAAGATAAGTTAAATTTTAGAATGATAAATTAAATAAACTGAGGGTCTTTATAATGAGAATAAAAAACCTTATAAAAAAAATAATAAATACTATACATGATAACAGAAAAAATATAATAATAACAACAGGAATAATAATAGTTTTTTATATAGTAACACCAACACTATCATTTAAAAAAGAGAATGATTATGAATACTACTCTAACCTATTAAGAACAGCATTAAAGTATCTTAATGATTACTATGTTGATTCTGATAATGTAAGTCTAAAAGACCTATATTATGGTGCAATAAAAGGTATGATGGAAGCAACAAAAGACCCATACACAACACTACTTGAACCTAAAATACTAAAGAGCTTAATGGAATCTATAAGCGGAGAGTTTGAGGGCATAGGTGCTTATATAGGAATAAAAGATAATAGGATAGTTGTAATATCGCCAATAGAAGGAACACCAGCATACAGAGCAGGAATAAGACCAGGTGATATAATAATGAAAATAAATGAAAAAGATACAGAGGGTATGAAAGTAGAAGACGCTGTATCTTTACTAAGAGGGCCTGAGGGTTCAAAAGTAACTATAAAAGTTTATAGAAAAGGGTATAAAGAGTTCCTGACATTTACAATAACAAGACAAAAAATAGATATACCATCTGTAAAAGGCAAGATAATAGAAAACGATATAGGATACATAAAAATAAACTCCTTTGCAGAAAATACACCTGATGAACTTTCCAGAATACTTGAAAACTTTGAATCTAAAAGTATTAGAAAAATAATAATTGACTTAAGAAACAACCCAGGTGGTTCATTGATGTCAGTTGTAAACATTGCTGACTTTTTCTTACCAGCAGGTCTTGTTGTGTATACGCAGGGAAGACAAAAGGAAGATAAAAAAGAGTTTTATTCAGAAGATGGAACACTTATATCAGAAAAGTCAAAAATAGCTTTACTTGTAAATGGTGGTAGTGCATCAGCCTCAGAGATATTAACCGGTGCATTAAAAGACAGAAAGAGAGCAATAGTAATAGGTGAAAAGACATTTGGAAAAGGTAGTGTCCAGAATGTTTTAAGAATTTTTAATGACCTTGATAAAGAGGAATTAGGGCTTAAAATAACAACTGCAAAATATTATACACCAGCAGGTTACGAAATAAATAATAAAGGTATTGAACCAGATATAAAAGTTGAGTTACCAAAAATGAGCCCAAAAGAGGAAATAGATGCAATAAAAATAATAGAAGATAAACACATTGAAAAGTTTGTTGAAAAAAATAAAGATACAATACCAGATAGCGAGTTTAATAAGTTGAAAAATGAACTCTCTAAAAACGGTATAAATATAAGAGATATATTTCTTAAAAAACTTATAAGAGATGAACAGAACCTTTATAAACAGGATTTTATAGACCTTGAGTTTGACACACAGCTTAAAAAAGCAATAGAGGTTTTAAACAGATAATGTTACTAAGACCTCTTTTTATAATACTATCATTATTACTGTTATTAAACTGTAATACAAACACAAACCTGGTTAAAGAGGAAAAAAACAAAGAAAATAAAAAAGGTGAAGTAAAAAAGCAAATACTTGGTCTTATAGAAAAAATAGAAATTCCAAGAATAGAGAGCAAAGATAAAAAAGTAAAAGTTATGATATGGGGAAAAATGCCTTCTGAATACTGCAAAGAAAAAGAGACAATAATTGAAAAAACAGATACAGGATATACTATAAAGATAATATTTGAAGAATCTGAAGAAAAAAAAGATCTATCTTTCTATAAAGAGGTCTATATAGAAATACCTAAAGGCGGAGGATACGATATAGAGGTTGTTGGTGAAAAGAATTCTTTAATTGATATAGTATACATCGATGAATAAAACACCAACATCACTCTTTGACTTTCACATTCCTGAACAACTTATCGCACTCTATCCAGAAAAAGAGCGTGATAAATGTAGATTACTGGTTATAGAAAAAGATAAAAGAAAGATATCTGAAACAATGTTCATTGATATAAAAAATTATCTAAAAGAGGGTGACCTACTAGTATTTAACAATACTAAAGTTGATAATTCAAGGTTTTTCGCAATAAATCCTGAGACAAACAGAAGGCATGAAGTAGTTATAATATCTTATGAAAATGATGGCTTATATAGAGCAATAACCAACAGATTTAAAAGAATTAAAAAAGAGAGGCTCTATCTTGAAAATAACAGAAATCTTTATATAGACATAATTGAAAAAATCCCACCATATTATATAATAATTAAACTAAGTTCACCTGAAATACTAGACTATTCTGAACTACCATTGCCTCCTTATATTTTAAAGAAAAGAAAATATGAAAAAGATTTAGATGAAAAATATTATCAGACAGTATATGGAAAATACTCTGGCTCAAAAGCAAGTCCAACAGCAGGACTCCATTTTACAGAAAATCTTTTAAAAGAGCTTAAAAATATTGGTGTTGAAACAGCAAACGTTCAATTGTTTGTATCTTTAGGTACTTTTGAACCTATAAAAACTGAGTTTATAGAAGACCATAAAATACATGAAGAAGAATATAACATTTTTGAGGAAGAAGCTGAAAAGATAAACAGGGCAATATCTGAAAAAAGAAGGATAATTGCTGTTGGAACCACTTCAATGAGAGTATTAGAATCAAGTTTTAAAGATGGGAAAATAATAGCAGGAAAGGAAAAAACATCTTTATATATAACACCAGGTTATAAGTTTAAAGTAACAGATAAAATAATTACCAATTTTCATACTCCAAGATCAACTCTACTAGTTTTAGTATCATCAATATTAGGACTTCAGTTTACTAAAGAAGTATACAATTATGCAATAGAAAAAAGATTCAGGTTTTATTCTTACGGAGACGCAAGTTTAATTATATAAAGTCAAGTTTTATAAATAAAACCTATTTTAATAAATTGTATTTTTATTTACAGTCTTAACATATACCCATTATTTTTCAACCAATCTTTTGATTTTTCATACTCTGGTAATAGAATTCTTACTATATTCCAAAAAAATTTTGAATGATTTTTTTGTTCAAGATGAGCAAGTTCATGCACAATAACATAATCTATAACAGATAATGGGGCCATAATTAATCGCCACGAAAAACTTAAGTTTCCTTTTATAGAACAAGAACCCCACCTTCTATTTGCATTTGTGATATAGATTTTATTATATTTAAATCCTCTTTTTTGGGCATAAAACTGCACTCTTTCAGAAATCTTTTCATAAGCTCTCTTTTTATACCAGGCAATAAATAACTGCTTTGCCGTTGATTGATATTCTTTTAAAAGAAAAAAAGCATTATTAAACTTTAATGGTATATCCTGTTCGTTAACAATATGCAATTTGTATGATTTCCCAAGATAAAGAAAACCCTCACCATTTACAAATTCTTTTTTTACAAATTTAGGGTCTCTACTTAGTATCTCATTTTTATTTTTTTCTATCCATTTTAGATTTTTAGCAACAACCCTGTTTATAGTCTCTTCGCTTACTTCGAAAGGTGCCCTAACTATAAGGGTAGCCTCATCGGTTAATTGAAGGGCAATAGTATTTCTTCTTGACCTAATTATTTTATCAATTTTAATTTCCATTGATTAATTTTTACCTCCATAAATATGGTATGCAAGTTCTAACAATTTTTGAGCTATCTCATTTTTTTTGCCCAAAAAATCAACATCACGTGGTTGTTTTAATAAGTAATAAATTATATCTGCTTTTAAATCTTTTTGGCTCGTGTAATTTTCCCAAAAATCAACCTTTTTTATCTTTCTTTTAATGATTTCTATAATACCTTTAGTTAAACTAACCAAAAAATCAACTTGATCTTTATCATAATTTTCTATAGGCTCTTTACCTAAAATCATCTGTTTTAATAAACCGAAAAATGGCATCTCTTTTTTGGGATCAAAGTCAAATTTTTGTTCAGATTCTCTTCCTTTTTTAATTTCATTTCTAAATTTTTCCAATTCCTGGGCCAACATATCCCAATTTTCTTTATATTTCTCAAGTACCTTTTTCAACCTATCTGAAAAACGCTCATATAACTCTGGGTCTTCCTCAAAATGTTTTTCAATATGTTCTCTTATTGCATATTTTAACTCTTCAGCTCTAGATTTTGAGTTTTTTTGATTTAATTTTGAAATAAATTCCTCTGATAGTAATGTAAGTGGTGGAATCCTTGGATCAACACCCTGGGATATTAAATATTCCTCTATAATTTCTCTTATTTTTCTGCTTGCTTCTTTTATGCTTAATTTCCCATCTCTATATCTTTGTCTTGCAGATTCTTTTATAAAATTAATCATCTTTAAGTCTGTTGTATATTTTAAGGCCTCAGGGTCAGGAATAACTTTGTCAAATGTCTTATTGAATTCACGAACAACTGTTATAAACTCATTTCTTATTTTTTCATCTGCCAACAAATCAATACATTCTTCAAAACTTTCTCGCCAGTTGTCAATCTCAAAATTTTTGAAAAAATTTTCAATACGGTTATGGCTATATTTAAGTTCATCTTTAATTTTTGCTTTATTGACAAGAACCTGACTTATCTCCTCAATATCATCATCAGCATATATTGCAAGAGCCTCCCTTAAATGCTTTAAAACACCAACATAATCAACCACAAAGCCACAATATTTATTTTTATAAACTCTATTAACCCTTGCTATTGCCTGTAAAAGCCTATGTTCTTTAAGAACATTGTCAAGATAGAGAACCTGTTCAATCGGGGCATCAAAACCAGTAATAAGCATTTCGTTTACTACAATTATACCGACATCTCCGTTTATCCCAGTCTCTTTTTCGATTCTCTCAAATGGCATCCTAAAACTTTTTATATTTTTATCATGTTCATTTTCATCTGTAAACTCTCTTTTGTAAATTTTTGGATCATCGTTTGGAGAACCTGATATTATAACCGCTACTTTAAGTCTTTTAAGTGTCTCTAAATCAATATTACTTGAATTGTTGTTTTTTAACTCTTTTATTTTTTCTCTAAGTGCAGACTCAAGTTTTTCTTTATATCTTACTGCTGCAACCCTTGACACACAAATAACCTGGGCTTTGAATCTGTTGGGAAACACATGTTTAATATAATGGTCAATCATATCTTTTGCTTTGTCGGCAATTACTTCTTCGGCTTCAAGATAAGACCTCCATGTATATTTTCCCATTATTCGCTTTTTTTCTTCAGGATCAAAATCACGAAACACATCTTCAAACTTTGCGTTTGCAGCCTCTTCATCTGATAACTCTGCAGAATGTGTTCTACCTTCGTAGACAATTTCAACTGTTACACCATCCATAACAGATTGACGTACAGTATATTTATCAATATAATCACCAAAAGTATGCTCTGTTTTTTCTATTGGTGTACCAGTAAATGCTATTTTAATTGAGTTTGGAAGAGCTTTTCTTAGATTGGCACCTAGTATATTATATTGAGTTCTGTGAGCCTCATCAATCAAAACAAGAATTTTATCAGACTCGTTAAGCAATGGGAATTCTTTTCCAAATTCCCTTTCCTGAAACTTATGAATCATAGCCATAACTAAGTCTGGCGTATTTGTTCCAATAAGCTCTTTTAACTTTTCAATGCTATAAGCGTGATTGATAGTATAACCAACGCTTTTTGAAGTATCTCTTAGTTGCTTTTCAAGTTGTTCTCTGTCTGTTATAAAAATTATTTTAAAACCACTTAACTCAGGATCGCGATAGATAGCCCTGACTGTTTGCATCATTGTCAAAGATTTACCTGATCCCTGGGTATGCCAAACTATGCCCCCTTTTTCTTCTGGTGTTTTTCCTTCTTTTATTTTTTTTACTATTTTTTTCACAGCCCTGAATTGTTGATATCGTGGAGCTATTTTCATCACTCCCATACCTTTTGAGTCTTCAACAAAAAGTGTAAAAATACGAAGAATATCCAATAAATTACCTTTTGTAAGTGTTCCCTGAACCAAAAGATCCTGACTTGTTATTGTTTTATCTTCGCTTATATCTGAAAGTGTGTAAGGATATGGATCCTTCCATTCATTAAAATGCTCATATTCTGATGTTATAGTTCCTAATTTTGCCACCTGTTTTGACGTGACAATCATAAATAGGTTATACCAAAAAAGTTTTTCATTTCCTTCTTTCTCTCCTCTCCTGTTTGAATATCTCATAAGTTGAGTTATGGCTTCGTTTATTGGATCTGAAATTACTGGAGATTTACATTCTACAACAACTAAAGGCATGCCATTAACAAATAAAACAATATCAGGGATTATATGATTTTGAGTACCTGGAATATTTATTTTAAATTGAGAAATAGCAATAAAAGAATTGTTTTCTATGTTTTGAAAATCAATATATCTTACTGTTGGACTTTTCTCCCCTGTTTTTCTATTTTCTGAGACTGAAATATTTTCTAAAAGTAAATCGTGGATTTCTCTATTTGCTTCAAGCAGGGAATTGGCTTGTGGTGTTGTGATTCTTCGCACTACTTCGCTTATCTGGTCATCTTCTATCCATGGGTTTATTTTTTTTACAGATGATTTAAGTTCTTTTTCAAGAATCACTTCTCTAAAGCTTTCTCTCAACTTTACACTATCACCATAAACAGGTTCGCCAGCACTATTAAATTCAGTAATTTCCTTTACCTCTTCGGGATTATCTTTATTTTGTCTGTAAATTTTCCAGCCAATCCTTTGAAGATGGGCAAGGAATGTGTTTTCAACATAATGTTCTTCGTCAAGTTTGGTGTACATTATCAATTATCCAAAATTTTTTTTAAATTTTAGTTTCCCCATATTTCCTTTATTTCTCTTTTTAGATTTTCAGTTCTTTGTTCAATTTTTTCCTCATTCCATGTACGATCTCCATTATTATAAGGAGTAACAATATCGTCCTTTGTTATAGATAAATCAGCATAATCTTTAATTCCTTTTTTTCTTTTTTCTCCATTCATTTTTCTTTCAAAGTCATAATTTCTTAAGGAAGAATTTAATTTGCTCCTCAAAAGAGTCATATTACCTATCCAATAAACTTTATCGTTTCTATCTTTTTTCTGTTCCTCTTCACTTAGTTGTACTTTTTTTGGATGGGGAACTTCAACTAAACTCCAAAATTCTTCCCATTTTTGTGGCATTATATGTTCGAGAGAGTAATCATATTTTAATTCTTTCAGATCATAATTACCTTTATATCTTCTATAAAGTTCTACCCAGAACAAAAGTAAAGAAGCTTCTTTATTTGATATTTTTTCTAGGCCTCTTTCAACATTTCCTTCAAATTTATTATCTTGTAAAATTCTTTCTAGATTTCTTTCGTCATCAATAAATTGCTTGCAAAGTTTATTATAATTTTTAATTTCTGTGTTTTTAGACAGCATATTGCGTATCATATACTTCTCTAAATTATGAAAAACTTGTTGTAATTGATTTTCATCCTGTTGATATTTTTTAAACATATATAAAATAAATGGATGGAAAGTTGAGATTTCAAGAACTTCAAGAATGTGCAAAAGCCTTGTTGTGCTATCTTCAAATGAGAAAGAAACATCACTACTGAAAGTTAATATTTTTTCTCTATATATTTTCGCATATTCAATTATTTCATTGATAAAACTTTCTAAATCATTTATATCATTTATTTTTCTAACTTCTTCTTTATATAATTTTGATAAATCTGTTAAAGTGTGCTTATCAGGGTCATAAAATCCCTTAATAACTCCAAAAGAATGGAGTAATATTTCAATATTATCTCTCTTTAGTCTTCCAGTTTGTCTTTCGGTTTCCCAATACTTAACTGTTTCCTCATTTTTTAAGAAAGTATCAGCCCATGTTCTATTATAATAATCAATCGCTTTTTCTTTATTAGAAAGTTCAATATATTTTTTATACAATACATTTTTAATAATTTCCGCTGCCGTTAATCTAATGCCAGCTGTATTTAAAGTGTCAAAAATACTTTGTTCATCGTCATTTTCATCTAAATCAATTATAACCAACATTTTGTTTTCATTATCCAAAATTCTATTTAATAGTTCCTTCTTTCTATTCTTCTCCATTTCATGAATCTTTTCTCTAAAGAATTTATAGCACTGAAGTATTCTATGAAAATTTCCATTAATAGAATCTAATTTTGATATTTCTGAATTCATTATTTTTTTATATGCTTCTGAGTCTACATTTGAATGCTCAATTCTAATTTCTTCTCTGCCAAAAGCATCTTTTTTATAGAACAAAATAGGCCATACATTATTCTTAACAGTACTTTTGTCTTCATCAGAAAGGGAGTCATACAAAGCTTTCAATAAAATAGATAAAGTCGTGAGTCTTTGTTGGCCATCAATAACCTCAAGCTTTTTTGGTTCTCCCGAAACTGCTGGTAATTGCTTTAAGATGATAGCTCCTAAAAAATTATTTCTTTTAGTTATGTCCTGAAACTCAGAAAGTAACTCATCCCAGTTATCTTTATTCCAAACATAAGTCCTTTGAAAGAAAGGAATTATTATTTTTCCTTCCAACAATAAAAATCCTAAAGGTCTTTCTTTTGCTTCCATTTTTATACCTCCTTTTCTTTAATCAACTCATTCACCCTTACCCTTCCTGTAAGTAAATCCTCCATTAAGCCTTTTTTGATGCGTTCAAGTTTTTGCTTGTAGGCTTCTTCTTTTTCAATGGTGTTATTGATTTGGGAAAGAATTTTGGCAATAAGAAATTTACCATAAATTTCAGGGATCATAATTATTCACCTTCAAAATAATCAAAATCTATTTTTTTAAATTCAATGGTTTTATCCACCTGAACCCCAACATTATATTTAATCATATAATCTAATAACTTATTTCCGTCTATTAATACAAGATTCATCTCTTTGAGAGAATTAGAATAGTCAATTGCATCATTAGAGAACTTTGATGTTGTTATGAATATACCTTTTCGAGCACCTTTGCCGTGTAATGCACCAACAAAACTTTGTACTATTGGCCGTCCCACACTTCCAGATGCCCACCTTTTAGCCTGAATATAAACATTATCTAAACCGAGTGGATCCTGTTTTATAACACCATCAATTCCTTCATCACCTTTTCTGCCTAAATGTTTAGTTACTTCTTCAAAAGAACCACCGTATCCCATTTTTACTATAAGATCTATCACTAATCTTTCAAAAAATTGCGGCGAAGATTCTATTATTTTTTTCATTAATTCATCTTTCAACTTATTTTTTAAAATCTCAAATTGATTTTCTATTATTTCTTCAGGTGTTCCAGCTTCTTCACGATCTATTCTAGCAATCTGTTCTCCCTCTACTTTGGAAAAAAATTTCTTAAACTCATCAAATCTCATTAAGTATTGCTCATCTAATTTATTTAAATTCTCTCCTAATACTTTTTTACCTCTCTCTGTTATTTTTATATGGTTTTTTTTTGGGGATTTGATTAAACCTGCTTTAAGTAGATACGTTTTTGCCCAGCCGACTCTATTATCAAATATTGCTTGTTTTCCACTTAATAAAATTGCCCTTCTTTCGTCTTCTGTTAGTTGAAATTGCTGAGCTAGTGAATTAATACATTCTTTTATGTGATATTCTTTATCATTACTTAACATTTTCAACAAAGGTAACATTATTTCATTATATTTTGGAATCATTTTTACACCTCCTTTTCTTTAATCAACTCATTCACCCTTACCCTTCCTGTAAGTAAATCCTCCATTAAGCCTTTTTTGATGCGTTCAAGTTTTTGTTTGTAGGCTTCTTCTTTTTCGATGGTATTGTCTATCTGTGAAAGAATTTCAGCAATCCGCTGTTGCTCGGGAAGTGGGGGGAGGGGGATTTGGAGATCAAGAAATTCTTTTTTGGGGAAATTTCTTAGACCTGTTGTTGTTTCCTGAAATGAATTAAGAAATAAATAATAATTATCAGATTTCAAAAAGTAAAATAAGAAATAAGAATCTATTCCACTTGGGCGTATGCGTATCATGAAGTTTGAAAAAAGTAATATTTCTCGCTGTGAGATATTTTTTATAATAGCAGTTCTACCTATTAGATTTAGAGAACCGCTTGAAGACACTATTAAAATATCTCCACTTGAAAGTTTATATCGTTCAATTTTCTTTTTAGGAATTTTTCGATAGGCTACACTTCCCAAATCAATTTTGCCTTCAACATTAATTTCGGTAGATCGAATTACAGGATAAATATCTCCTGAAGTATCTATTTCATCTCCCCATATACCATTTTCTATACGATAGATTACCTCCCCCAATCTCACCACTTCCCACTCTTCTGGGATTCTGCCGAGGGGGGAGTTTTTGAATTTGTGGGTTTTTTCGCTGCGGATTTTGCCATTTTCATCAATGCCTCTTGTAAGTAAATCCTGCATCAAGCCCTGTTTGATACGTTTGTATTTCTCTACGATTTTGTCGGTTTTCTCTATGGCACGGTCAACTGTTTCAAGTATCTCGGCAATTTTTTGCTGCTCGGGGAGGGGAGGAATTAAAATTGGAATTTCTTTAAAAATGTAATTCATCAGTTTAGGATTCCCTATATAAGAAACATAATTTTTTGCAATTGTCGATAAGTAATAAGAAAAAAATAATACATCTGCTTCATCTGACTTTGGCTTCAAAAATCCACATACATTAGTACAGTTAAACTTTCCTTTTCTGTAAAACACAGTTCCTGCATTTGCACCATCTGTTGTCCAGGTAATAAATTCTCCTTCAAAATCATATGTATTAATTCTTCCTAATTCACCCATATTTTCGGTCTGTGAAGAATATACAGGATAGATCCCTTCTTTTTCTTTAATTTCCTGTTCACTTATTATTCTTCCGCGACCATCATAAAATAAATTTTTAACTTTACCTTTTTTCCACCCTTCTGGCACTTTCATATTTTTATTATTTATATTGTTCATCTTTTTTCTTTTTTATCCTCCTAAAAAATTTTGATTTAATAGTTTCATTTATTTCGTGTTTTTCGGGTTTATTTCGGG
>Ga0116165_1000130_pt1 | contig 62799 bp, 45 predicted proteins | sample AD_JPNMR1_MetaG_FD_89885 | JGI IMG/M metagenome (GOLD analysis project Ga0116165, IMG submission 89885) | Active sludge microbial communities of municipal wastewater-treating anaerobic digesters from Japan - AD_JPNMR1_MetaG | ecosystem: Engineered > Bioreactor > Anaerobic > Digestate | place...
ATCGGCCTGCTCACGCGGGCCGAGGAGATCGGCTTCGCCGGCGCGATTGCCGCCTGTCGCGCGGGCACCATCCCCAAGGATGCCCGCATCGTCGCGGTCGAGATCAGCTCCGAGATCCCGGGTGTGCGCATGGGCGACGGGCCTGTACTGCGGGTGGGCGACGCGGGATCGATCTTCTCGCCTGGGCTGACGGCATTCTGCCGGCTGGTGGCCGAGGATCTGGCCAAGAAGTCGAAGGATTTCAAGTTCCAGCGCAAGCTCATGGACGGCGGCACGTGCGAGTCCACCGTGTATTACGCGGAGGGCTACGACGCCACGGGGTTATGCGTGGCTCTGGGCAACTACCACAACATGGACACACAGCGCGAGCGGATCGCGGCGGAGTCCATCCACCTCGACGACTACCGCGGCCTGGTCCGTTGGTTCATCGCGCTGGCCACCACGCGGCGGCCCTACGACGCGTCGCGGGGCGTGTTGGAGGCGATGATCGCCCGGCTCGAGCGCGTCCAGGCCCCGCAGTTGCGCCGGACGGTCGAGCGAGTGCGGGAGCGCAAGCCGCAGCGGCGGGCGACAGGGTGAGCAGACCGCGCTCGTCTGGTTTTCCAGAGAGAAGCCGTATTCCGTTATACTCATTCGCATGCGTATGAGAACGAAACGCACGAGCATCGCAAGACCGTGTGTCGGATCGGGCATGTTGATGGCGGCGGTTCTGCTGGCGGGGATGGCGGTTCCTCCGGCGGCCGCCGAAGGTGAGCTCACTGCGGCGCAGCGGGCCCGTCGCACGCCGGTGGTCGATGTGTTCGAGCGGACCAAAGACGCTGTCGTGAACATCGCGGCCACGCAGGTGGTGGAGCGGACCGTCCGCTTCAGTCCCTTCGACGAGTTGTTCGACCCGCGGCTGTTCGGCGACCGCAAACAGCGTTACGAGCAGACCAGCCTGGGCAGCGGCGCGGTCATCCATCCCGACGGCTACGTCATCACCAACGCTCACGTGGTGGCCCGGGCCGCCAAACTCAAGGTGGTCTTCGCCAACAAGACCGAGCACGAGGCCGAGGCGGTCGCGGTGGACGAGCAGCACGACCTGGCGGTGCTCAAGCTGAAGGACAAGGGCCCGTTCCCCGCGATCACGCTGGGCCGCAGCCACGATTTGATGATCGGCGAAACGGTGATCGCCATCGGCAATCCGCTGGGCTACGAGCACACGGTGACCACCGGCATCATCAGCGCGACCAATCGCGAACTGGCCGTCTCGCCGGACGTGACGTACCGGGATCTCATCCAGACCGATACCAGCATCAACCGAGGCAACTCGGGCGGGCCGTTGTTGAACATCCTCGGCGAAGTCATCGGGCTGAACACGGCCATTCGCAGCGACGCCCAGAACATCGGTTTTGCCATTCCCGTGGACACCGTGCGCAAGCTGCTGCCCGAGATGCTGTCGGTGGAGCAGCGGCGGCGCATCCAGATCGGCCTGCGGCTGGGATGGCGCGACCGGGTCTACGTGGTCGAGGCCTTCGGGCCGGCCGAACGGGCGGGTGTGGAAGTGGGCGACGAAGTGCTGCGCGTGGACGGTCAGCCCATCCGGCAGGATCTGGACTATTACGTGTACGTGCTGAACATCGACGGCCGCAAGCCGCTGACGCTCGAGCTCAAACGCGGGAACAAGCGGTTTACCGCCTCGATTCAGCCCCGGGCGATTCCCGTACCGGACGGCGCCGAGCTGATGCGAAAGAAGTTCGGTCTGATGGTCCAGCCGCTCACCGCCGCTCAGGCCCAAAAGTTGGATTTGCCGGGCGGCCTGCTGATTACCGACGTCGAACCGGGCAGCCCTGCGGATCAGGCCGGCTTCCGCGAGAACCTCATCATCGTGGGCATCGGTCGATATTTCCCGAGCGACATGGAAGAGCTGGGCTTGCTCCTCGAGCGCGTCCGCCGCGGCGAGAAGGTTCGCTTCCGCGTGTACCGGGTGCAGCGGCACTACATTCAAGTGCTCGAAGGCGAGTTGGCATCGCGGTGACGAGGGGCAAGGACGACACGGCGACGCGGTGACGCGGCGACGCGTCAAGGAGGAGGGTTGACCGTTGAAGATTGTCATCGCGCCGGACAAGTTCAAGGAGGCGCTGTCGGCGCGGGAGGTGGCGCGGGCAATCGAACGCGGCATCCGCCGCGTGCTGCCCGATGCGCAAGTGGATCTGGTGCCCATGGCCGACGGCGGCGACGGCACGGTCGATGCGCTGCTCAGTGCGACCGGCGGTTCGCCGCGGCAAACCCGCGTGAGCGATCCGCTCGGCCGGCCGGTGGAAGCGGCGTGGGGCGTGCTGGGCGATGGCCGGACAGCGGTCATCGAGATGGCGGCCGCGTCCGGGCTGGCGTTGGTCCCGGTCGATCGCCGTGATCCCACGCGAACGACAACATACGGCACGGGTGAACTGATCCGGGCAGCGTTGGACGCCGGCGTCTCGCGCATCCTCATCGGCATCGGCGGCAGCGCGACGACGGACGGCGGCACGGGAGCCGCGCAGGCGTTGGGCGTGACGTTCCTGCGTGCGGACGGCCGGCGGTTTGACCGGCCGCTGACCGGCGGCGATCTGCTGGACATTTCGCGCATTGTCGTGGACGGTCGCGACGCACGTCTGGCCAAGACCGCGATCGAAGTGGCATGCGACGTGGACAACCCGCTGCTCGGCTCGCGCGGGGCGGCGGCGGTCTACGGCCCACAAAAGGGGGCCACGCCTGAGCAGGTCGAGCTCCTGGATCGCGGGCTGGCCCACTTGGCTGAGCTCATCGAACGTGATCTGGGTAAGGATGTCCGTGAGTTTCCCGGCGCCGGGGCTGCGGGTGGGCTTGGTGCCGGATTAGTGGCATTCTGCGGCGCGCGATTGCGACCCGGCATCGACATCGTCATGGATGCGACCCGGCTGCACGAGCGCATCCGTGGGGCGGATCTGATCATCACCGGCGAGGGCCGACTCGATGGCCAATCCATGATGGGCAAGGTTATTGCGGGCGTGGGCCGGGCCGGACAGGCGGTCGGCGTGCCGGTGGTGGCGCTGGTCGGGAGCGTCGGGGAAGGGGCCGAGGACGCACTGAAGATCCTTCGGAGTTACCAGTGCATCACACCGGCGGGCACACCGCTGGCCGAGGCCCTGGCCCGCACGGCGGAGAACCTCGAGCGCATGGCCGCTGAGGTGGTTGTGTAATTGCTATCAGCTGCCAGCTATCAGCCAGCGCCATAATTATGGCTCACTGCTCACACCTCATAGCTCATAGTTCATGAGTCACGGACCATGCCGTCGTCAGTTTCGTCGCGGGTCATGGTCCGCAGGCGGGCGAACATGTCGATCATGTCGCGAATGCCGCCGACGGCGAACCACACGAGGATGATCGAGCCCATGATCATGGCCAGCCAGACCAGGTAGTACCAGAAGGCAGCCCAACCTTGCGCGGTTGTTCCCCACGTCTTGTGCCAGACCAGACCGATGACGAAGATCACGCCGCACATGACCATCCATAGCATGGAGGCGAGGTAGATCAGCTTGTCGAACCGTGTGTACTCGGGCCCGACCCGCAGCAGACTCAGGCCGGTCTTGGGCATTTCGATGGCTTCACCATCCTGGGCATACTGGCCGCGGTGCAGCAGCCGGTCGAAGTCGAAGGGCCGATGCGGTTGTACGAGCGAGAAGACGATATACCCCGCGATGGCCAGCAACGAGCAGATGAACATCATGTCCTGGCCGGTGATGTTGGCCTGCGTCCAGAGCATGGCCTGCCCGAGCCAACCATGTCCCATCTCGATCACCTTCTGGGCGTTGAACTCGAGCAGGAACAGCCCGATCAGTGAAGCAATCGCTCCGATGAGCATGGCCGCCCAGGCCGCCAGCGTCGTGCCTCGCTTCCAGTAGAGCCCGCCGATGATCACCGCGCCGGCTCCGCCCAGGTAGATGCCGCCGGTGATGCGGAAGAACATGAGGATATACTGGCTCTGCTCGTACTTGAGGCTGAACAGATAGATGAAGACAGCCACGGCGAGAATCGATAGCCGGAGCAGCAGGAGGTGGGTCTTCGGCGTGAATGGCCGGCCGCGCAGGGGCATGACCACGTCCTGGATGAAAATGCTGCCCCATGAGTGCAGATAGGAGTTGTGATTGCTGATGAAGGCGGCGAGCATCATGGCTCCGAGTCCCCCCATGAGACCCGCGGGCAAGAGGCGGCTCAGGGCGAGCGGAACGCTCATCTGGGAACGAATCTTTTCGTTTTCGATGGCGTCCAAAGCGTCGCGAGCGTTGGCCGCTGATGGAAACAGCTCCGGATGCATGAGGAAGGCGATCGCGCAGATGGCCACGATGGGAATGAGCAGCTCCTGGGCGAAATAACGCCACGTGCCGAGCACCTTGGCCATTCTCTGCTCGTGCGGGCTCTTGGCCGAAGCATTGAAGCCCTGTGTGCCCTGCCAGGCCATCCAGTTGTAGAACCAGGCAAAGTACAGGATGAGGAAGTACCGCGTGTTGAAGCCGGTGGCCTTTTCCATGTCGAACGGATTCAGGAGCGATTCACCGGGCGGCGCGGTCATCAACGCGCTGGTTACGTTGTGCCATTCAACCTTGCTCAGCAAAAGGCCGACGGTGATGACCAGGATGGCCAGCGTGACCAGACCCTGGAGGAAATCGGTGAGAATGATGGCGATCTGGCCGCCGGTGAACGTGAAAAACAGACAAAGCAACAGCAGGCCGCCCATGAGCGTGGCGTACGTGCTCCACTCGACGCCGGCAAATTCGAAGTGTGAAGGCAAACCGCAGAAGTAGATGAAGAACCGCGTGCCGACCGCGGGGAAGATGCCGAAGTTAATCACGCCGCAGAGAAACGCTACGAATCCGGCGAAGATGCGGAAGTTTCGGCTGTAGCGCATCTCGAAGAATTGGGCGAGCGTCAGGGCCCGGGTCTGGCGGAAGCGATAGGCGACCCAGCCGGTCAAGGCGATGATGAAGAGGATGGGCCAGTTGGGCAGGTTCCACCAGACTGCGGTGAACCCGCGCTGGGCGTACATTTCCCAGAAGGCCACCAGCGTGATGGCCCCGAGGCCGGCCGCACCCTCGGACACGCAGATCAGGTATCGGCCCGCGCAGCGGCCCGCGGCGAGGAAATCCGCGACGCTCTTCATGTGATGACGGCTGCCTAACGTGATGGCGATCAGAAGGGCGAGCAGGCTGCCGATGATGACCCAGTCCACTAACTGCAGATTCATGAGCGTCTTACTCCGCGGGTGAGTCGCACGTGGCGAGCACTTCTTGCTGCGAATCTCGGGCTGTCCGCACGCTCGACCGTCCGGATCGCGGGCCGGCGACCGGGGTGGGTGACCCGCCCGAAGCGTCCTTGGCTTCACAGGACGCGTCAGTGCCCTAACATTCGGTCAGTAATGACCTACCCGTTATTCGGCGGCCGTCGCCGGACGGCAAACTTGTTGACATATTTTCGAGATTCTGTAAACTGGCGGGTGGCAACTTAGCATGGGATGGGCGACGATGTCAACGATCGCAGCGAAGGACGAAGCGTTTCGCGAGAGCGGCACGTCTCAGCGGGATCAGGCCTATTATCGGCTTCGACGGCTGCTGATTCTCCAGCAAACACCCGAAGGTAAGCGGCTGCGCGAAGCGGAGTGGGCCGAGAAGCTCGGCGTGAACCGCACCGCCTTGCGCGAGGCGTTCGCCCGGCTCGAGGCCGAGGGGCTCATCGAGAAGGGGCCGATCACCGGCTACTTCGTTCCCGAACTGACCCATGCCGAGATTCTCGAGATCTGCGAAGTTCGCGTGCTGCTCGAAGGCGGGGCGATCGAGCGCATCTGCCGGCTCGGACTGAATACGCCTCGTGTTCTCAAGCCGTTGCGGCAGGCCTGCGACCAGTTGGAGCGGTTGCTGGAAGAAGCCTACTACCTGGGCGTCGCCGAAGCCGATCGACGTTATCACGAAGCCCTGATCCAGGCGGCGGGCAACAAGCGGTTGTCGATGCTCTACGAGCGGGCTCCGCTGCCCATCATCCCGCCCAATATCGTCAGCGGCGCGGAGTGGAATGCGACGGTGCGCCGCACGCTCGAAGAGCATCGCGGCATTCTCGACGCGCTGCTGGCCGGGGATAAGAATACCGCCCTGGAAACGCTGCGTACCCACCTGTCGGAGCGATCTTTGATTCCGCTGTGCGCCGTGTGATCTGAGCGCTCGTCCGCGTCGATCCGCGACGGATGCAGTACGAGCTTCGCGTCCTGCTACAGGCCGCCGCTTGACCTGAGTTCCTGTGGTGCGCGCGTTTTTGCGGTGCACGTTTTCAGCCTGCTCGCGCAGGTGGATGCCTGCACCACAACACCATCGACTGTATGCTTAACACGTATCGGGCGCATGCCGGGCTCCGGAGCCCGTTGCCTGGCGAGTGATCGACCTGCATCATTGGGAGGAGGCGCACCCTGTCACCGCACCGATTGTATTCCATCCTGGGTATTGTGTTGATCGCCGTTCTGTCTTGCCCGCCTGCTTGCCTCGCACAGGTTGCGGGTGCCTCGCAGCCGGAGGCGCCGTCTGTCGTCGGCACGGGCCAGTCTGCGCGTCACTTCCTGACCAGCTTGGACTGGACGGTCATCCTGCTCTACGCGATAGGCATGCTGGCCATCGGTCTGTATTACCATCTGCGGATGAAGGACGCCGAGGATTACCTGCTGGGCGGTCGCAACATGCCGTCTCGCTCGGTCGGCCTCTCGTTGTTCGCGACGCTGTTCAGCACCATCACATACCTGGCCTTGCCCGGTGAGATCATCGACAAGGGCCCGGTGATTCTGTGGTCCATGGTGTCCATCCCCATCGCCTACGTGGTGGTCGGCTACCTCCTCATTCCGAAGTTCATGCAACTGCGCGTGACCAGTGCGTACGAGATTCTCGAGTCTCGGCTCGGCCTGAGCGTGCGGCTCATGGGCTCGACCATCTTCCTGGTCACCCGCATGCTGTGGATGGCCCTGATCATCGAGATCACGGCGGAGAAGATCATCGTGGCCATGCTGGAGCTCGATTCCTCCTGGACGCCCTGGGTGGCGGCGGGGATCGGCGTGATCACGGTGATCTACACCTCCATGGGCGGTTTACGGGCAGTGGTGCTGACCGACGTGATTCAGACGTTCATCCTGTTCGCCGGAGCGCTGCTGGCGATCATCCTGGTGACCGTGCACATGGGCGGCGTGGGCGAGTGGTGGCCTCGGCAGTGGTCGCCGAATTGGGACTCCCAGCCGTTCTTCAGTCTGGATCCCAAGCAGCGCGTGACCGTCGTCGGCTCCATCGTGTACATGACCGTCTGGTGGATCGCCACCGCCGGCTCCGATCAGATGGCCATCCAGCGTTATCTCGCCACGCGTGACGTGAAGACCGCCCGGCGCGTGTTTCTCATCACCGGCGTCTCCAACATTTGCGTCACGTTCCTGCTGGCGGCGCTGGGCTTCGCGCTGCTCGGCTTCTTCACACGCAACCCGCAATACCTGGCCGCGGGCATGGATCTAAACACGCAGAAAACGGCGGACATCGTATTCCCGTACTTCATTATCCGGTTCATCCCGCCGGGCATCACCGGGTTGGTGTTGGCCGGCCTGCTGGCCGCCGCCATGTCGAGCCTGTCCTCGGGCGTGAACTCGTCGTGCTCGGTGATCGCCTCAGACTTCGTGAACCGATTCCGTTCGCAGCCGCCGGCGCCCGGCAGCCGCCAGGAGATGCGCGAGACACGGCTGGTGTCGTGGATCACGGGCGGCGTGGCGGTTCTGCTGAGCATGCTCATCGGCTTTATCACGCAAGGCCAGAACATCATGGAGCAGACCGTCCGCACCAACCACGTCTTCGTGGGACCGTTGTTCTGCCTGTTCTTCATGGCGTTGTTCGTGCGATACGCCACGCCCATCGGCACGGCGGTCGGCGCCATCGCCGGGTGTGTCGTGGGCGCATTGTTGGCGTTCAGCACCGCCATCTTCGGTACGCAGGCCATCAGCTTTCAGTGGATCAGCGTGGTGACGGTGGTGGTGAATCTGGCCATCGCCATACCGTTGAGCTACGTCACCTATCGCGGCGGCAGGTCGAATCTCGCCGACGAGCAGATGTGAGCGGACTGGTGGGTAGGGAGCTTGCCATGCGAAGGATCGTATTGGCCGTGCTGGGCGGATGGGTCCTCCTGGGACAAATGCCCGGTGCGCTCGCCGCAGGCTCGAACGCCGACGAGCGCCCGAACTTCCTGTTCATCCTCGCCGATGATCTGGGCAAAGAATGGCTCAGTTGCTATGGCAGTGAGACCCACCGGACGCCGAATATCGATCGGCTGGCTGAGTCAGGTGTGCGGTTCGAGAACGTCTGGGCCACGCCGCTGTGCACACCCACGCGACATGAGCTGCTCACCGGGCGATACCCGTTCCGCACGGGTTGGACGGTCCACAATGACGTGCCGCGCTGGGGCGAGCCGTGCTTCCACTGGGATCGCGAGTATTGCCTCGTGCGGAGCCTGCGTGAAGCGGGGTACGCAACGGCGATCTCCGGCAAGTGGCAGATCAACGACTTGCGGACGCATCCGGATGCCCTGGCTCGGCACGGCTTCGACGAACACTGTGTCTGGCCGGGGTTCGAAACCGGCAATCCGCCGGCGGCCGAGCGGTACTTCAACCCGTTCCTGCAAATCAACGGCAAGCGACAAACGCAGGAGGGCAAGTTCGGCCCCGACCTGCTGTGCGATTTCACCATTGAATTCATGAAGCGGCACAAGGATCGGCCCTTCTTCGCCTACCATGCAATGGTGCTCCCGCACCCGCCCATGACGCGGACGCCGGCCAATCGCGACACGACAGCGACCGGCGTGGCTCTGTATCCGGGTATGGTCGATTACGTGGACGGCATTGTCGGGCGGCTCGTCTCGGCGGTGAAGGAGCTGGGGATCGAGCGAAGGACGGTGGTGGTCTTCGCCGCCGACAATGGATCGCCGGGGCTGCGGGCGCGCATGCGCGGGCTCGATGTGGTCGGCGGCAAGACGCAACTGACCGAACCCGGGATTTGCGTTCCGTTCATGGTGTGCTGGCCTGGCCAATTTCCTGCGGGTGTGGTTAGTCACGAGTTGGTCGATTTCACCGATGTCCTGCCGACGATCCTCGACCTGGCGGGTATCAAGCCGCCGGCGGGCGTGACGCTCGACGGCCGGTCGTTCGCCTCCGCGCTGCGGCGTGACGCGACGGCCGGTGGCACGCGCGAGTGGATCTTCTCGCAGCTCGGCGAGAATCGCGTGATCCGCGATAAGCGGTACAAGCTTTGGTCCGACGGGCGTTTTTTCGATCTCCAGGCCGATCCACTCGAGCGGCAGGATCTGTCCGGCAGCGAGTTGCCCGCGCACCAGGCCGCCCGCGAAAAGCTGCAACGCGTGCTCGACTCTCTTCCCGCCGACCAGACGCTGCCTTTCGTGAACCGCCCGAAGGGCCAGTGAATCGCCGCCGTTTCCGCTTTAGGGGGGCGGACACCTTGCCCGCCTTGATCGCGCTTGGCGTACCGGCGATGGCTTTGTGGGGCAGGCATCCTGCCTGCGCGCGTGCACGCTGGAAGCATGCACCACAAGAACGCGTGCGTCACCAAAACCGATTACCAGTACACTTCCGGGCCTTCCTGAAACCTGCGAGGGGGCGAGACGTCCGCCCCCCAAAGCCTGCAGCTTCTCCAGATATAGCTTCTGTGCGATTCGCGGCTATGATTCCTACCTTGGGCGGGATCACTCTCCGGAGGTAATTTGAATGTCACAGGAAAACGTGCTCATCACTGGTGCCTCGTCGGGCATCGGACTCGAATTGGCGAAATTGTTTGCCGCGGATGGGGATCGTCTGATCCTGGTCGCCCGTCGCGCGGACAAGCTGGAAGCGCTCGCGGACGAGCTGCGACGTAATTACGGCACGCAGGTGCAGGTCATCGTCGCCGATCTCCGTCGCCCCGAAGCGCCGCAGGAAATTTTCGACGTGGTGCAGTCGGGCGGCCAGCCGGTGGACGTGCTGGTCAATAACGCAGGGTTCGGTGCCCGTGGTCGATTCGTCGAACTGGATCCCCAACGCCAGGCGGACATGATCCAAGTCAACGTGACGGCTCCGACGCGGCTGGCTCGCTTGTTCTTGCCCGGGATGCTCCAGCGTAATCGAGGCGGCATTCTGAACGTGGCGTCGACGGCGGCGTTCCAGCCCGGCCCGTACATGAGTGTCTATTATGCGACCAAGGCGTACATCCTGTCGTTCAGCGAGGCTCTGGCCGAGGAAGTCCGCCGCACCAATGTACGCATTTCGTGCTTGGCTCCGGGGCCCACGATCACCGAGTTCGGCGACGTCGCAGATATGAGCGCGACCAAGGCATTTCGGCATTGGGTGATGGAGGCCGAACCCGTGGCCCGGGCCGGCTATAACGCATTTCGGCGAGGCAAGGCACTGGTGGTGCCGGGCAAGCTCAACCGGGTGGGTACGCTGGCCGTGCGGTTCATGCCACTCTCGCTCGCACGCAAAGTGACGGCATGGATTCAGCAGACGTGAAAAAGCTGTTGGCTATAAGCCTGTAAGCTGTAAGCCGGAAGCTGTCAGCTATCAGCTGCCAGCTGTGATGGGCAGGGGCGGGAACACGCGGAAGCGCTCGTAGGTTTGCCGGACGAGGTCGGCCATCATGTCGATGAACAACGGATCGTCGCCTGCGGTCTCGGCTCGCACCATGGGCAGCCCGATCTCGCGGCAGAGCCGGGCGGCCTGCGTATCCAGATCGAACAGCACTTCGATGTGGTCGCAAACGAAACCGATAGGCACGACCACCGCCGCGGGCAGGCCCTTGTCGTGTTCAGTTCGCAGATAATCGCAGATGTCGGGTTCGAGCCACGGGTCGGTGGGCAGGCCGCTGCGACTCTGATACACGAGCGTCCAGTCGGTTCGGCCCAGCTGCTCGGCGACGAGCCGGGCCGACGTGGTGAGCTGTTCGACGTATCGGCTTTTGTCGGCCAGCGACCGCGGCAGACTGTGGCCGGTGAACACGAGGCGGGCTGCCGGCCGCAGCGCCGGGTCAAGCCGATCGATCGCGCCCGAGACATGCCGAGCGATGGTCTCAATGAACAAGGGATGGTCGTACCAGCTGTCCACATAGGTGACGCTTACGTCGGCCAGACCTCGGGCCAGGAGCTCGCGTCGGGCGTCGCGAACGTTTTCCTTGTATTGCTGGCAGCTCGAATAGGAATGGTGGGCGGCGGCGATGAGGCCGATGGCCCGGCGGTGGCCGCGCTCGCTCATCTCCCGCAGCGTGTCGGCCAGGAACGGGTGCCAGTTGCGCATGCCGACGTAGACGGGCAGATTCAGCCCGGCCTCCCGCAAGCGCTGTTCGAGGCCAGCCGCCTGACGCTGCGTAATCTCGGTCAGGGGCGAGACGCCGCCGAACAGCTCGTAGTTGGCGGCAACTTCCTCCACGCGATGCGGCGGCACGCGCCGGCCGCGCAGCACGTTGGCCAGGAACGGCCGGACATCCGCCGGACCCAGTGGCCCGCCGAACGCGACGATCAGCACGGCATCGAACGGTCGATCTTGCGACAAGGTTCCATACTCCTCGCTGTGGCAGGAGTGTAAGCCCTCGGCCGGTCCGGGAAAAGCGAGACCTCGGTTTCGTTGCGTTCTTCGGCCGGTTTCCGCGTCCCTTTACATCGCCACGGCATTTCGTAAGATAATTCAGTTTCGGCGGCCAGGTCTCGGAGGGTGGGCGTCTCGCCCGCCTGAGGTGCGCGACATCTTGCCGCCGAAGTGGATTCCGTGGAGACGTGCCCGAGTGGCTGAAGGGGCAGCCTTGGAAAGGCTGTGTACGGCATGTCCGTACCGAGGGTTCGAATCCCTCCGTCTCCGTTTGTTGGCATTGGAATCGAACACGTCCGCCGCTCGGCGGCGCGCATTTCGCCACAGTTACTTCACCATCCCCTCCTCTACAGCGAAGTGTTTCAAGCCGGCGGGTCATGCTGCGTGATGTAACCCGATGCCTGCGAAGCCGCGCACGGCGCAATCTTGATTCAAGCGGGCTGGTAGGTACACTGGCCGCCATGGGTGCCATCCGCTCCCCCAGCCCGGTCAATCTGTTCTGCGGATTGATCTCCAACGATCCGGACCTGATGATGCGCGCGGTGCGGCTGCTCGAGCAGCACCAAGGGCCTACGGACGCGGTCAGCGAACTGTGGCCGTTCGATCAGACGCACTACTACACGGCCGAGATGGGCGAGGGACTGCAGCGACAGTTCGTCTCCTTCGCGAAGCTCATCGACCCGGGCCAACTGGCCAGTATCAAGATACTCACCAACAGCCTCGAACGCCGGATCAACTACGAGCTGGGGCTGCCCGAGGATCAGCGCCGGGTCAATCTCGACCCCGGTTATCTCACGCTCAGCAAGGTGGTGCTCGCGACCACGAAGGACTACTCGCATCGGCTGTATCTGGGCAGCGGCATCTACGCGGAAAGCACACTGCATTACGAGAGCGGGCGGTGGGTGGCGTGGCCCTGGACGTACCCGGACTACGCCGACACCCGCTATCACGCCTTCTTCGAGCACCTTCGCGAGCAGTTCAAGGCCAAACTCAACGCCCGCCGCTCGGCCCGGGGTGGGGGAGACCTCGCGTGATTCCGTGGACCAAGGTCATTGTCGGGGGGGCGGCGCTGACTGTTTCGTTCCTGATCGGTGCGGCCTTGACTCCCTTGGTGCGCCGCTGGGCCCTCGAGCGGGACTTCGTGGATCGTCCCGCCGCCGGCACGCACAAGCGGCACGCACGACCCGTGTCGCTGGGCGGAGGCATCGCCATCACCGTCGCCATCCTGGGCCCGATGGCCCTGGCGCTCATCGCGGCGAGCGTGCTTTTTCGCATGGACCCGGCCCGGCTGTCGTTTCTGAACGAGATCGTCCCATCATGGCGCGACTGGGCAGGCGGCGTGGTGACCAAGATTCCGCAAGCTCTGGCCGTGATCGCCGGCGCGCTGGTCATGCACCTGGTGGGCATCATCGACGATCATCGGCCGCTCTCGCCGCCGGCCAAGCTGGCGGCTCAACTGGCGGTCGCGCTGGCGTTGTCGGCGGGCTTCGGGTTGCGATCGGTCGAGGCGCTGGGACCGACGATGTCCGTGATGCTGACCACGTTGTGGATGGTCACGATCATCAACGCCTTCAACTTCATGGACAACATGGACGGGTTGACCGCGGGTGTTGCCGGATTGACGGCCATCATCCTGGCGGTCAGTGCGTTCGGCTCCGGCCAGGTCTTCGTGCCGTGTCTGGCTCTGATGGTGGCGGGAGCCGCTCTCGGGTTTCTGGTCTTCAACTTTCCGCCGGCCACCATCTTCATGGGCGATGCGGGCAGCCTGGTGATCGGCTATTTCCTGGCCGTCTGCGCGGTCCTGACCACGTTCTACGATCCGCAGCGCTGGCAGCGTCAGCCGGGCGTGCTCGTGCCCTTGGTCGTGTTCGCCATTCCGTTGTACGATACCGCGAGCGTGATCGTCCGCCGCCTGCGGCTGGGGATCAGCCCGTTTCGCGGAGACCGGCGGCACTTTTCGCACCGACTGGTCGCGCTGGGCAAGTCTCAGCGAATGGCCGTTCTGACCATCTACCTGGCCACGGCCGCGACCGGACTGGGAGCGGTGTTGCTGCCTCTGCTGAGTTGGCCGGCCGCGATGCTGATCTTCGTCCAATGCATCTGCGTGGTGGCCATCATCGCGATCCTGGAATCCCGTGATGTCTAAGCGAGCCAAAATCCAGGAATCGGCGCCACCGAGCGGTCGGCAATCGTGGGCGGACCGATTGGACGCCGCGGCTTTCTTCCTCGTGCTGCTCATCGTGGCGATGCGGCCGCTGTTGAGCGAGACGTTCTATTCCAATCTGGACGCCATGTCGCGGGTGGCCGATGCGATAGGCGATCCGACGCCGGCCGTCACGGCGTGGCTCGATTGGGGCGTCTGGATGGCCGCGCTGCTCGCCGCCGTGTCGAGCTATCTGCAGAAGCGCCCCTGGCGCATCACCGGCGTGGAACTCGGCGGGGGCATCCTGGTCGTCGCCGCGATCATTTCGACGCTGGCCGCCAGCAACAAGCGGCTGGCCATCAACGCCTCGTCGGATTGGCTCACCGCGCTCGTATTGCTCATGGTGGTGGCCAACCTGTGTCGCGATCGCATGCGGATCGGCATGCTCCTGGCGGTGCTGGTTGCCTCGGGGGCGGCGACCATGGCCCGCTGCGGCATGCAGGTGGGCGTGGAATACGCCGAGACCCGCCAGCATTACGAGGAGAACAAAGCGGCCTTCTGGGCTCGCCAGAACATTCCGCTCGATGATTCGCGCGTCGAACTGTACGAACGGCGGCTCAATGCGGCAGAGGCGGCAGGGTTTTTCCCACTGAGCAACACGAACGGCATCTGGCTGAGTCTGGCCGGATTCTCTGGGCTGGGACTGGCCGGATTGGTCTGGCGACGGCGCAGGCGGTGGCTCTTGTTCGGGCTAGCGGCTGCCACGTTCGCGTGCATCCTGCTGACGGGCAGCAAGGGCGCGCTCCTGGCGACGGCGGCGGCAGTGGTGGTCTGGCTGATTCTGGTGCGCTTCCAGCAGGACATGCAGGACCGTTGGCGGTTGGCGCTCGTTGGCGGTTGGCTCTGCCTGGTGGGGCTGATCTCCGCCGGCGTGACCTACGGCGTGGCCGAAGGCGGACTGCCCGGCGACTCGCTGCAGTTCCGATGGGATTACTGGCAGGTGACGCGGGACATCATCGCCCAGCACGGCGCGACAGGCGTGGGGGCGCTGAACTTCGATCACGCGTACCTCGCCCACAAACCGATCGAGTATCCCGAAGAGATTCGCGACCCGCACAATTTCATTCTTTCTGTGTTGGCCCAGTGGGGCGTCTTAGGCGGGATGGGCCTCCTGGCCGTCTTCGTCGGCGGGTCAATCGTAGCGGCCCGCACGTGGGGGACGCGCGAGCCCACCGATGCTCCGCCGCCGGTGTACGATCCGCAGGCGAAGCTGTCGAGCCTGCAGTGGGTGGTGGCGGTGGCGATCGGGTTCGTGCTCCTGCGCATCTGGGTGATGCGCGGCTGGTTCATGGACGAGACTGGTGCCGCCTACATCTTCTTCGACATCGGGCTGTACGGCGTCATCTGGATTCTGGTCTTCGCGGGTCTGTGCTGGGTAGCACGGGGCGGCTGGACCGGCGACATGGACATCTGCCAGGTGGGCTGCCTGGCCGGCCTGCTGGCGTTCATCCTGCACAGTCTGATCGACATGGCCATGTTCTTTCCGGGCACGCTCATGCCTTTCGCCGCACTGGCGGGCATCCTGCTCACCGACAAGCCACGCCGCAGCGAGACGCCGGCGATCGCGTCGAGGCCGGCTGTTCCCCTGGCAATCTTCGCCGTCGGTGCGTTGGCGTTTGTCGTGCTCGTGTTGGTCCCGGTCACGCGGGCTAACGGACTGCTGCAGCAGGCCCGCTTCGCGTCGTCTGGAGCGCAGCGCTGGAATCTGTTTGAGCGGGCCATGGCCGCCGACCCGTTGGATCCCACGGCGCCGGTGGAACTGGCCCTGACGTATGTGGGCTCGGGCGGCGATGTGCAAACCGCGCTGGCGTGGTACAACGAGGGCCTTCAGCGCGATCCCAAGCAAATCGGACTTTACCGGGGCCGGGCCAGCCTTTATGAGATGTCCTTCCGCAAAACGGGGTCGATGACCGACCTCACGCGTGCGATCGGCGCGGCCCGCGCGGTCGTGTCGATGTACCCGAACTCGCCCGACGATCATTTGTTCCTGGCTGACATGCTCACTCGCAACGCCGCGGCCGCCGGCCCGGAGTGCCTCGACGAGGCCATCTTTCACTATCAGCGAGCGCTGGAGCTGGACGCGGCTCGACATCCGGGCGAGATCCGCCGCTGGTCGGAGTCGCGCCGCCAGTCGATCCAGGATCGGTTGGATCAGTTGCTGGAGATGACGGCGTCGCAGCCGGCGTGACCGTGAGAAGAGACGACGCGGAGACGCGGCGACGCGGCGAGAAAAGCAGGCGGTGCCGGCACCTGCACCACGAGGCGGGCCTGCATCCCCAATGTCACACCTTACTTCACATGTCGCAAATGGCGGTCTTGGGATCAGGGGGATGATTGCCGGACGAGCTGTTCGAAGTCCGGCAGTTGGGGGTCGTCGATGGATCGCATGATGCGGAGCATCTCCGCCCGGAAGCGGGCGATGTCGGCGGCGTGTTTCGGATCATCGATCAGATTGCGCAAAGCCGCCGGGTCCGCCTGGTAGTCGTAGAATTCCTCTTTCACGCGGAACAGGAAGTGACGAGTGCGTTCCGCCACCTTCGGGTCGCTCGAAGCGGCGGCTTGCATGGCGTTGAACGTGGGGGAGTTGCGCGACTCGTTGCGGAACTCGAGCTGGCCGTCGGACCAGGCGTTGAAGATGTAGCCGAAGCGGTGGTCCTGCAGGGCACGCATGGGAAAGTCGCCGCGGCTCGACGTCTGATGGAAGACGGTGAACACGCGGTCGCGGCCCTCCTGCCGCTCGCCGCGGAGCAGCGGCACGAAAGAACGGCCGTCCATGCCGGCGGGGGCGGGCAGGCCGGCCGCTTCGAGCACGGTCGGCATGAAGTCGATGCCCGAGATGAAATGCTCGCGGTCGACGGTGCCGCCCTTGGTCTTGGCCGGCCAGCGCACCAGCCAGGGCGTCCGCGTGCTGCTCAGGTAGCAGTTGGTCTTGGCGAACGGGAATGCCATTCCATTATCGCTGAGGAACATCACCAGCGTATCGTCCTCACGCCCGGTTTCCTTCAGGGCTCGGAGAATCTCGCCGACGGTCTGATCGCAGCGACGCACGGAGCTGTAGTATTGGGCGACCTCCTGGCGGACCACGGGCAGATCGGGCAGGAACTCGGGCGGGATGATCTCGTCGGGGCGGTAGATGCGGTCCGGTGCGGGATAGTTCCGCGGGCGGTTGCGCCGCCTGGCGTCTTCGGCCTCGCTGCCTGGGAACGGCCGGTGCGGATCCTGCGAGTTGGCCATCAGGAAGAACGGCTTGTTCTCCCGGCGGGCCCGCTCGAAGAAGGCCTTGGCGTGCTCGTAATAGCGGGCCGGGTCACGGCCGGCGCCTAGCTGGTCCTCGCGAATGTCGACGTCCCAGCAGAACTTGTGCCGCGGCGCCAGGTGGCCATTCTTGGCCAGGATTCCGTTCAAGTAGCCGGCGGCACGGAGTTGTTCCTGCAACGTGGGCACATCTTCGCGGATGGGCTCAAAGCCCATGGCGCCGTTGCGGCAGGGATAGCGTCCGGTCATGAGTACGGATCGCGACGGCTGGCAGACGGCGATGGTCACGTGTGCGTGGACAAACCAGATGGACTGGCTGGCCAGCCGATCGAGATTGGGCGTGAGCCCCGGCAACTTGTTGCCCGTGAAGCCGGGGGCGTCATAGTTCATGTCGTCCGCGGTGATGAGCAGAATGTTCAGTCGCGAGGATTCGGCAGCCCGAGCGCCGCAGGCCCAGGGCAGGAGCATGCAGAACATGGCCAACACTGCACGGCATGTTTGACCGAACATCTCTTCACCTCGCTTGCCAGAGAGCGGTGGTTGTCAGTCAGCCGGGTTCGACTCGACCAGCCGAGCGGCATCCAGCGTCGCTTCGGTCGGCTGGCCTCGGTGGAGCCAACCCATGAACAGGAACACACCAGCCATGAGTACGTAGCCGATGACCAACGGGTAAGCGGTATACGTGAACGCTCCTGGTGCCGGGCTTGTGAAGATAAGCCAATAATCCACGACGTTGCCGCTGAGCTGGTAGGCGTGCATGAGACCGACGAACGTGAGCACGGCAGCGCCGATGGCCCAGCGGGCAGCCTGGAAGAAACGGCGGTCGATGAGGAAGGCGGCGATGGCTCCGAGGATCATGCAGGTGAAGATGTAGCCGCGTTCCATGATGTTCATGCCGTGCAGGAGGAAGCCGTTGAGTTCCATCCTCGTCCCGCCGGTCGGGCCGGTGGTATTGAGCAGGTCCTGCATGGTCGGCGTGTTGGCCACCGGGCCGCGGGCTTCAGCTTGCGCGTTGCCCACATCCGACGGGACGGTGGTGGTCGATGGGGCGCTCGTCACCGTTTGCGCAGCAGCCGCCGGGGTGATGACGGGGTTGAACTGGGCTTGCGTGAGCGCGCCGGCGACCACGACCGAGCCCCAGGCCGCGATGGCGGGAAACAGGCCGATGGCCGCGGCGGGGGCATGACGCACCGGGCTGGCCTGGAATGCCTGAGCGGTGATGACGATGCCGATCCACAGGACGATGGGGATGCCGGCTTCGATGGGCACGATCTTGCTGATGGCGGCGACCGTTCCGGTCAGACAGATGGCAGTCATGGCCAGGCCGTTGAGCCATGAATAGCCCGCCCGGGCGCCCATGGCCTTCCAACCGGGGTGGCCGATGTAGATGGTGGTGGGAAAGCAACTGCCGAACAGCGCGGCTGCGATGGTCCCGATGCCGTTGACGGCCAGCGACGGACCGGTCGCGAAGATGTCGCCGCCTGCTTCAGCGGACTCGATGTTCTGCAGGCTCCCGATCACGTTAAACAGGCCCATGGGGATGATGACCGAGAGCATGCCGATGATGTCCGCGCGATGCGCCGGATCGGTGAGAAACTCCCAGACCACCGGCCCCGACCAGATGGGCAGATAAGTGCCCTTGTCGGCCCAGGCGTCCCGGACGCTCGCAGCGCTCATGGGCACGTCGGTGGGCACGTTCAGCACGCTGAGCAGCCAAGCCAGCGCCGTGCCGAGCAGGACGGCGACGAACCCTCCGGGCAGGCCGAGCGGAAACCGTATCCGCGAGAAGTACACCAGCAACACGACGGCCAACGGGACCATGGACACCAGCGGCCGCTGCCAGATCTGCAGGGCGAATGTCATGGAGATGAACGTGATGGCGATGCCGGCCAGCGTGGCGAGCAGAGCGGCCCGGGGCGTGTTGCGGCGAAACCGTTCGGCGAAGAACGCGCCGAGAAACTCGATGATGCCGCTGCCGATGCAGGCGATCAGGCCCATCTTCCACGCGAGCTCGACGCTGCCCGTGCGGTCGTACGCGGGTTTCATGACGAAGAAGACGTAGACCAGCAGCGAGACGGTGTTGATGCCGTAGGGCAGGGCGGTCACGTCGTTGCGGCGTTCGCGGCGGGCCACCCAGTGGGCCTGCAGCGCGTAGAACACGTTGCCGATGAGCAGCGAGACGGCCACGCCGGGCAGGATGTGCTTTTCGATGTAAAACGCGTTCTCGCCGGTCATGCCGACCAGCCCGCCGCACAGCGCGAGGATGAGCAGCAACTGCACGAGGTTGTCAACCGCCAGGCCGAAGAAGCCATCGAGGTCGCGCTTGGCGAAGATGGGGAGCCTGCCTGCCATTCCGGGTCCTTTCCGCTTCATCCGGGGCCTGGGGGCTGGGGCCTGGCTCACAGCCCACAGCTCATAGCTCAGAGCTATTCGTCAATCCACGATCTTGCCGTTGACGGCGACGCGGGTCTCGAAGTCTTCGCCGGGCTCGTCGACGAAGATGAAGCTGACCGTGTCGCCGCATTTGTAGTCGTCACCCAGCCGCACGGTGGGGTCGTTGTCGCTTTCTCGCTCCTTGCCCCAGGGCAGGAGTTGAACGGCGTGGTCCGTCTGGATGGCCCCGCTTTCGCCGCAGGCGAAATGGAAGCCCACTGTCTGCCCGGGCGGGATGGGCTGGACGAACACCCAGTTCTCGTCGTCATCGACGTCCCAGGTGTCGTTGTCCTCGGCCACGTACAGCCGCGGCGCCACCGGGTATGCGGTCGTGTTCACCAGCTCGACGGTCAGCGTGTTATACCTGATGGTCGCCCCGTCGAGCGGGAAGCTGATCATGGTCCCGTCGCAGAAGCCGCCCAGCACGCCGGCCGTCACGACGGCCCCGGTCAGTACCTGCACCACGCGCACCAGCCATGAACGTCTGCACATGTTCTCCGGACTCCTCTTCGGGTCGGCACCCTAGGTGAGCCTTCCGCGGCGAGCGTATTATACTCGGCGCCCGCGCGGGTGAAAATGACGAATGGTGAAGCCCGAATGACGAATGAAGTCCGAGGGACGAATGTCGAACAAAGCGGGCACGGTCGGCTTGTCCCCATGCGTGCACCGGGGGGGACGGGCGTCTCGCCCGCCTCAGGCGAGGCAAGAACTGGCCCGGATGCGTGGGGAACCGCCGATCGGAAAGGGCGACAGCATCGCTGCCGCAACCGGCCGTTTGTTCTCCCCGGACGAGGCATTGGTCAACAGCCGGCGACGTAAGGAGCAGATGGGTTGGTTCGGGCCCTCGGCCCCGAGGTCCACGCCTCGTGGTCGCGTTTTTGTGGTGCACGCTTCCAGCGTGCAGATGCAGGCAGAGATGCCTGCACCACAATGCCATCGCTCACACGCGAGATCGTGAACTATGGCAGGCACTCCAAGTTCGAGGCGGGCGAGATGCCCGTTCCCCGGCGGCGACTGGGGACCGCGATGTCCTCCCCACTACTGACAACTGACCACGGGCCACGGACTAATTCCCATATTTGCCCGTGAACGCCTTGGTCGCCCAGGCGATATCGTCGTCGAGCGTTTTGCGGGCGGCGACGTACCGATCGGGGAAGACGCTGCGCATGCGCTGTGAGAGCGCTTCCAGATGACGCAGATAGGCTGCGGCGGCGAAGCGGGCGTGGGGCTGGGCGGCGATGCGGCTGTATTGATCGCGCACCGAGTTGAAACCCGTACCACCGTTGCCGTAGATGAGCATGCCGGGATAAGCCTCGACCAGGTCGCGCAGGACGGCACGGGCCTCAGCCGTCTCCTCCAGGTGCAGAATGGCCTGGGCGATAGATCGGGCCGGGTCATAGGCGGCCGGGTTCCACGCGTAGTCGGCACAGGTAAGCAGCGGGATGCGGTTGATCTCGTTCTGAGCGCAGTGCGGATTGCTCATATAGCCGTCGATGACGGTGCACAGTTCGGGATCGCGGCCGACGACCGGGCCGAGATGCATGGTGGGATGGGCGTCGTTCACCGGATAGTTGTCCCACAGAATGATGCGGTGCTGGGCGAAGCCGCGGTAAGTCTTGGCCGCCTGGAGGGTGATCTTGCCGGTCACGCCGTCGCCGGTCCAGAACAGATAGACGTCCGGGTGCAGTTCGCGGGCCAACTCCTGCAGATACGTGCGTTCCTTCTCGCCCGAGCCGTCGCCCCAGTACCAGGTGGGGCAGAAGACCAGCTGGGCTTCCGCATCGCGCTCGCGCAAGCGGCTCAAGAGCTTGTTGACCAGACGAGCATGCTCGACGCCGGAGATCCGTACGCCCTGCATGATGTGTACGTCATCGATGGGCAGACTGAACCACTTCACACCGATGCTCTGGGCCCAGGCGAAGTTCGGCCAGAGCTTCTCGAAGTCCTCGTCGCTCGTCGGGTCCATGGGCTTGGGCGAGAACAACTGCGGGTGAATCGCAAAGCAGAAGTCGATGCCGTGGTCCTGGCAGCTGCGAACCACGCGGGTGTACGCGGCTTTGGTCTCGTCGGGCAGCGGTTCCCACCAGCGGTTCTCGAGTCGCGGCTTTTGCACAAACATGGACAGGTAGCAGTTCATGAGGAAGTTCATCTTGTACCGTGCGAGGACGGGGATCTCGGCCAGGTACTGCTCGGGCGTCCAATTCCAGCCCTTCGTGCCGCGGATGCGGAAGCCGGGTTGGGCACCGGCTGGGAGTGGTTCGGGCAGCGGACGGATCTCATCGGGAAGCTTCACCATGAAATCGCGGGTGATGTCGCGGCGAATCACGAGTTTCTCGCCGCCGATGCCGCAGGATGCGACCATGAACCAGGGGGGCATGCCGAGATTGCCCTGCTCCTGGAGGTTGGTGATGACGACTTCGTTGTCGCCCGTCTTCAGCGTGTCGGCGGGGATGGCGAACTTTTCAACCTTCCATGCGTTGGCCGGGAACGGACTGGGCCCGTCGAACAGCGTCTTGCCGTTCACGGCGATGGAGATGCGACAAGCGTCCGGGGCGTCATCATCTCGTCCCTTGACGTGCAGGAACAGCGGGCCGTCGGGGATTCGGTCGAGCGGGAGCACTGCCCGCATGCGAGCAGCCTCGCCCGTGGGCTGGGCGTAGACCATGTTGACCTGTTCCTCGAAGAAACTCGAACCGAAGCGATCTTTGGCCCCGCCGGCGAAGTCGGCACCGGTCACGATCACCTGTGCCTGAACGGCGGTCGCCAGGCAGCAAGCACACATCGCAATGGCAAGGATTCGAGTCACGTGCATGATCTCCTCCAGTCGTGGGGTCAAATCTCGCATTTCTGCGTGACGGGCGTCCCATCTGTCTGAGGCGGACAGGCTGCCCGCTCTGCAACTACCGGCCGGTCGAACACGCGGGTCAAAAGCCAGGCGCCGAAACCGACGCAGCCAGCCAGGCCGGCAATGAGCACGGTCCAATCTTTCACGAACAAGGCGTTGGTGGCCAGCACCAGGCCCAGGCAGGACAGAATGCCAAGTGACGAATCGATCACCAGTTTGGCGGTGGAAGGCTCACCGTGGGCAACATCCGATGTCGTGTCGCGCACGGGGCCCCACAAGCCCGCGGGCCGACACCGCTGATAGAACCCGCGCAATACTTCCTTTCGCTCGGGCGGCGTGAGCAGCGTAACAACCGTGAGCACGACGAAGCTCATGACCAGTAGGAGACCCAAGCCCTGCCACGCCGGCCGATCTTTGAAACCGAGCACGAACCACACGACGATGGACAGGGGCAGGCCGAGCACGATGGCCGCCAGCTCACCCCATACGTTGAAACGCCACCAGAAGAAGCGGAACCACGCCAGTGGCAGCAGGAAGATGACCATGGCCGAGTTGATGAACAGGAACCATCCGATCATGCCTTCAACGAAGAGGATGGCGATGGCGGCGGCGGCCACGAACAACAGGAGCGTGGCGATGCGGCTGATCCAGATCTCGCTGCGCTTGGACTTGCCGCGTTTCGATGCCTCGTACAGATCGTTGACGACGAAGCTGGTGCCCCAATTGATGAGGGCGCTGAGCGTGGACATGTAGGCGGCCACTTCGGTAGCGATGAGCAGGCCGACCAGACCGGCGGGCAGCGTGCAGCGCTTGACCAGTTCCGCCCAGGCGTACGCCGGATCGCTGAGTGTGGTCATGCCCGCCGGGGCGGGACCGACGCTCTCGGCCAGCTCGCTCGTCCAAAATAGCGACATCGCGACCAGCCCCAGGCCGATCAGCGGCAGCGTTCGCACGGTGAGGGCGAGAAAGGCGTTGAATAATTGGCCGCCGATGGCGTGCCGCTCGCTCTTGGCGGCCATGAATCGTTGGGCGGTCATGCCTTCACCCGCGGTGGGCGACCCGGCGAAGAAAAAGCCTTGCACGATGAGGATCAGCAGCGTGAGCGTTTCAATCGAAGGCGTGGGCGGAGTCTGGGCAAGTGCGTCAGATCGCACACTCGCGACGCGCTCGAGAATCGCCGACCAGCCGCCGTGCTGATCCATGGCCAGCCAGAGAAAAATGGTGCTGCCTACCAGCAGAATGATGAATTGCAGCACGTCGGTGACCACGACGCCGAGCAGCCCCCCGAACAGTGTGTAAAGGACGGTGATCCCGCCGAAGATGAGCAGCGTCTGCGTCTCGCTGATGGGCAGCAGCGGGGCGACGGTCTTGGCGAAAAAGCCGGTGATGTACCCCACCAGCAGGACGGAGAATCCGCAGCAACACACGGCGGCGTAGATCTTGCGGGCGATGCGGGCGGGCTCGCCGCCGTAGCGCAAGCTGATCAGCTCGGCGGTGGTGACGATCTGCATCCGCCGCCACATGGGCGCCCAGATGAGGGCCACCAGCGGCATCCAGATGATCCAGCTGGCCCACCACAGCCAGTTGCCGGCCAGGCCGAAGCTGAGGACGAGCATGACGAACGCGCCGTTGCCGGATTGATAGGTGGCCGTGTTCGACACGCCGATGGCCCACCAGGGCAGGCTGCGGTTGCCCGTGAAGAATCCCTCGGCACCGTGGCGGGCGGATCGCCGAGACAACAGGAGACCGGCGAGGAGTGAAAGGGCACAGAAGCCGACGATCACCACCACGTCAACTTTGCCGATGCCGCCGGTCACTTGACCGACGGTCGTCTGACCGACCGTCGTTTGACCGATTATGTCGGGGCTGATGCGCAAACCGTCCTCCCTGGCTGAAACCCAAAGCTGCGGCGCAAGCCGGTCTTATATCGTGACAAGCAGATCGATCGAAGGTATCAGTGTCTTCCGATGCCTCGTCCCGAGCGATCCGAGCATTTCCCCCCCCGGTCAGTCTTCCTTTGCAGACAAGCTGGTTTGCCGTACTGATCACCAGCCCACTGGCCGATGGCTGTTCCACCGAACTTTGACTTTGTGGTAGGGACGGCGCTCGGCGTGGGCGTCTCCGAACAGCACGTTGGAGTAGCCGCGCTTGTCGTCCTTGGGATGCTTGAGCAGCCACTCCTCCCTGGGGCCTTGCGGGACGCGACAACTGAGGATGACCACTTCCAAACCGGTCTTCTCGTCGATCCGGATGACGTACTCGTCGCGCGTCTTGCCGTTGCGGTTCACGTCCACCCACAGCTTGTCCGGATCGCCGGAGCCCGGATAGGTGGGATTGCCGAGGTAGTAATAGCCGATCTCGTGCATGTAGAGCGTCTCGGTCTTGCCGCTGTCGGTGACGTGGTTGGCGAACTCGGCGGTGGGGTTTCTCCAGAGTTCGGCTCCCTGCGGTGCGAGTTCATCGTTGGGACAGTAAAACACGGAGGTGGCATTGCCCAGGGTCTTGCTGAAGCTTTTGTGCGTGGGAGCGGGCAGCCACTCGATCCAGGAGGCATACTGACGTGGGAGAAGGCCCTTGTTGTCGTGAGCATAGACGCTTACGCTGACACCGATCTGATGTTGCTGGCTCAAGCAAGCCGAGGATTTGCTGGCTTCTCGTGCCGCTCGGAGCGACGGTAGGAGAATCGAGATCAGCAGGGCGATAATGGCGACAACCACCAAAACCTCAATGAGAGTGAAACCGGAGTATTGGCGTTTCACGGTAAATCTCCTTGCCGTCAGAGACATGCAGGCGCGTGGGGATTCGAACATCAGGGCCAGGGAGAGTGAGCTCTCCCCGGCCCGTTGACGCGCGGTCACATTTCGCAGCCGGGATCCGCCGGAATGCCGGGTCCGCTCCCGCATTCCAGGAAGGCGGCCAGGTCGTCCGCATCCACGTCCCCGTCACCCTGACCGAAATCGCGATCGAAGCACCGGCACTCCTCGGTAAGGGGCTGGGTGCCGTTATTATAGCACCGCTGCCAGGCGGCGAAGTCATCCTGGTCCACGTCGCCGTCATCGTCGGCGTCGGCGAACGGCACAGGGCAGGGGATGGTCGCGTAGACGAAGGATTCGTGGCTGCCTGCGCCGTTGGGATAGTAATCGCCCGAGTTCTCGCCGACGAAGACGACGCGGAACCGCGAGGGATTGCCGATCGCCTCCCGGGACACGGACAGTTCGACGGTGGTGGGGAGGGCCTCGGCGACGGCGGCGAACGCGATGGTTCCGGTGTGACCGCCGGCGCTGTTCCAGGAGTTGATTACGGCGTTGCCGCCGGTATTGAACTCGGCACCCACCGCGGCGGTGACTTTCAGGCCCGTGGTCGCATCGCGGTCGGTGTCAATGAGCCCCCAGTATCCCAGGTTCGACCAGGGGACCGAGCTGGATGTACGCTGCAACCGCACGTAGAGGCGGGTGCTGTCGTGGGCCACCCAGGCCTGGACCCAGTCCTGGCCGGTCCCGCCGTCGCCGGCGGCGTCAGCCACGAACGGAGTCACCGTCGCCCAGTCGGACAGATCGCCGTCGATGGTGATGGTGGCCGGATTCGACAGCGACTGGACCATGCCCGGCGGCAGCGGGTCGACGGGCGTGCCGAACGTGTAGTGGAAGTAGTCTCCGCTGCCCGCCCCGTCCGGGTACAGGTCGAGCGAGTTTTCACCCATGAACACGAGATTGAATTCGGTGGGATTGCCGAGATCGGAGCGCAGAATCGAGAACTCGATGTCGGTGGCGCTTCCCGCTGACGTCATGAAGGAGAGGTTTTCGGCAAAGCAGCCGGTCGTGCTCCAGCGATTCAGGGCCAATGCTCCGCCGAAGTTGTACTCGCCGCCGATGGAGAAGTTTCTCGCCCCGAACCCGGTGAATCCGGTGGCGATGTTGCTGTCGGTGTCGAGGATGACCCAGTAGCCCAGGCCCTGCGGCAGCGTCGAGAACCCGATGGCAGTGGGGGCTCGCTCGAGCCGGAAGTAAAAGTTGTCATCATCGTGGGCGATCCACGCCTGACGCCAGTCCTGCGTGGTGCCACCGTCGCCGACGGGATCCAAGGGATAGGGCTCCACGTTGGCCCAATCGGACAGGTCGCCGTCAAGCACGATCGAGCCGTTGGGGACCTTGTTGCTGCGGATGGCCACGACCACGGGATCGCTGCCGGTCGGTCCCGGCTCATGCACGAAATAGTGGAAGTACGCGGTGCTGGCGCCGCCATCGGGGTAGTAGTCGCCCGAGGTTTCTCCGGCCAGTACGAGGTTGAAGTCGGGAGGATCGCCGATCTCGGACCGGCGAATGGCATACTCGACGGAAGCGGGGCCCGGCGTGCCGGATGCCTGCCAGGCGAACGTTCGCACGTATCCACCGGCCGAGTTCCATTCGTTGATCGCAGCTGTGCCGCCGAAGTTGAATTCGCCGCCGACGCTGAACGTCCGACCGGCGATGGAGCTCACACCGGTGGTGCGGTCGCGATCGGTATCGATCCAGCCCCAGTAGCCCGGTGAGGTCACAGGTGCACTGCCCGCAGCCCGCTCGAGCCGGAAGTAGAAGTTGTTGTCATCATGGGCGACCCACACGCGGACCCAGTCCTGCGTGGCGCCGCCGTCGCCGACGGTGTCCTCGGGGAACGCGACGACGGATACCCAGTCGGATGTGTCTCCATCCATGGCCATGGAACCGTTGGGCACCGGGTTGCAGCGCGAAGCGACGATGTCGTCCGGCAGCGGCTCGGGTAGGGCGGCGATGGTGGAGTAATGGAACTTCTTCGTCGGGTCGTCAGGGTAGTAATCGCCTGAGTTTTCGCCCACGAACTGCAGATCGAACTCGACCACGTTGGGACCCAACTCGGACCGGGGAATTACCATCTCCACCTCGTTCGGTTCAAGCGCCGAAGTCATGGCGGGAGGGAAGGCCCCAAGGAAGCAACCCTGGCCGCCGGCTCCCCAACGGTTGATGGTGGTGGTGCCGCCCACGTTGAACTCGGCCCCGATGGAGAACGGCCGGACGCCGGCCAGGTTCAGGCCGGTGTCAGGATTCTTGTCGGTGTCGAGGAGAAGCCAGTAGCCCCCTCCGCCCGTGCTCGAACCGGAGGCGGCCCCGTTGAAGGGTATGCTGCCGGGGGCCCGGTCCAGGCGGACATAGATGTAAGTGTCATCATGAGCGATCGTGGCCTGAACCCAGTTCTGGTCGCCGGCCGGCGCATCGGTGGATGGATCGGGATCGTACGGGGCGATACCCGCCCAATCCCCGAAGTTCCCATCGATGACGATGGCTCCATTGGGGACTGGGTTTGACCTGGACTGGACCGGCTCGCCGTGAGCTCCGGCGGTCAGTGTGGGCAATATCAACAGCATCGTCCACACGACGATCTTCTTCCCTGCCCTCATGAGCGTGCCTCCTCTTTGAGTACCGGAACGCGGGCGCCCGAACGGGCTCTCGCCGAACGTCCCAACATGAAATGGCTTTCTCACCCGGGCGAGGCCGCATCACTCACCCGTTGAGGTCACATGACTGCATGTGCCGGCAGTTGCGGTTCGGGTGCCGGTTCGACCAGCTTCGTGTGGTCTTCTCAATCGATGCGCGACCCAACATTTCGAATCGTTTCAGCACGCCTGCGTCGATTCACGAACGATCAGACGCGGCTGAATGACCACTGCTCGCTGCTCTTCCGGGACGACTCCCTGGTCGACCAGTTTGAAAATCATGTCCACCTGTGCCCGGGCCAGCGCCTCGAGCTCCATGTCGAACGTGGTGAGTGGCGGCTCGACGAGCGAGCCGACCTCGAGGTTGTCGCAGCCGACGATGGCCACATCGTCGGGGACGCGAAAGCCCCGCCGGTGCAGAGCGGCGACCACGCGGGCGGCGTAAGAATCGTTGACGGCCACGATGGCATCGGCCTTGTGCTGCACGACCAGTGTCTCAACAGCGGCATCGGCCAGTTCGTTGGTGAACGAATCGGTCCAATGCAGGCCGGGCTGGCGATCGAGGGCCCAGACGAGGGCGTCGTCGACCGGGATGTTCGCGGCCGCGAGCGTTTGGCAGTAGGCCTCGTATCGCTGAACGGCATACGAGAAGGCGAGGTTGTTGAACACCAACCCGATCCGGCGGCGGCCGATGTCGAGCAGGTGCTGCACCCCGAGCCGGCCCACGGCGCGGAAGTCGGGTTCCACGTAACAGGGCCGTTCGACCGGTGCACGGCCGTTGAAGTCGGGTCTCTCGTAGAAGACCACGTTGCGGAACCGGGCCAGCTCGGGCAGGACGACGTCGCGATAGTCGGGGTGGTTGTGGAACACGCTGACCAGGGCGTCGACGCCGCGGGACCGGAAGTCCTGCAGGTACTCGCGGATGCGGTTCTGGGGGCCGACGGCGTGACCGATGATGAACCGGATTCCGCGCTCGGAAGCCATGATCTCCATCATCTGGATCATGCGCGTGTCGGCGATGGCGGCGGTGGCGATGAGCACGCCGACGGCGTTGCTGCGTTTGCCGGCCAACTGCCGGGCCACGACGTTCGGGACGTAATTGGCCTCCTTGGCGGCGGCGACGACACGGCTAATGGTCCGAGGCGAGATGCGATGCTCCTCACCGCGCCCGTTGAGCACCAGCGAGACGGTGGTCCTCGACAGGTTGAGCTTGGCCGCAATCTGCTCGGCGGTGGTCGGCGCTCGGGATCCCATGACGGCCTCGAAATGAGCTAACGCCCGTTTGCAATCCTGCTAACGCGCGTTTACATACTCTACGGTCCACCCTGGCCGTTTGTCAAGGAGATTATCCGTTGTTGCGACGCTCGCGTGGCATCGTCCGATAAACCGCTCGTCGGGTTGGACTTGCGTCCGCATCCTGACACCGGGGTCGATCAGGGAGCGGCTCAGGGCTGGTTCTGAACCATCCAGGCGACGTCGGCCAGAATGGTCGCCCGGGTGGCTTGGAACTGCCCCGGAAACAGACTCTCCAGACGCAGCGCGATGGATTCGATGTGCTGGATATAGGCCGCCTGCTGCGCGGGGCTCCGCGAGGCGATTCGGGTGAATCGTTGTCGCACCGGGTTGTAGCCCGTGCCGAATTCGCCGCACTCGTAGAGCATCATGCCGGGGTAGGCTTCCACCAGATCCCGGAGCACGAGCTGTTGCTCGGGGGTGTCGGCCAAGTGAGCGATGGCTTGTCCTATGGAACGAACCGGATCGTAGGCGACCGGGTTGTACGCGAAGTCGGCGATGGTCGAGAGAGGCAGACGGTTGCTCTCGTTCTGCGGGTACATCGGGTTGCTCATGTAACCGTCGATCAACTCGCTGAGTGCCGGGTCGCGACCGACGAGCGGGCCGAGATGCAGCGTCGATGCGCCATCGTTGACCGGGTAGTTCTCCCACAGCACGAGCCGATGATTGACCACGGCTTTGTAAGCCGCCGCCGCGGCGGTGGTGATTTGCAGCGGCACCACCGAATCGCCGGTCCAAAACAGATAGACGTCACCGTGCAACGTCGCGCCCAGGGCTTCGAGATATGATCGGCCTTCCGATCCGTTACCCCAGTACCATGTGGGGCAGAAGATCAACTGGGCCTGCGGGTCCGTCGCGCGAAGCCGCGCGAGCATGCGATTGCACAGTTGGGCGTGCTGCTCGCCGATGATGGGCACGCCGCTGATGTCATCGAGCGCGATGCAGAACCACTTGACGCCGCGCGTCTGGGCCCAGTGGTAGTGTTGCCAGAGCAACTCGAAGTCTGCATCGCTGGTCGGGTCGAGCGGATCGGGCGAAAAAAGCTGCGGATTCATGCAGAAACAGAAGTTCACGCCGTATTTCTGGCACTCGGCGATGACCTGTTCGTAGGCGATGCGAGCGCTGTCCGGAAGCGGAGTCCACCAGCGGTTGCCGCCCTGGACCGTGTAAATGGACAGGTAGCAATTCATCAGGAAGTTCATCTTGAGCCGGGCGAGCACCGGGACTTCCGCCAGGTACTGCTCGGGGGTCCAGTTCCAGCCCTTCGTGCCGCGGATGCGGAAGCCGGGTTCGACTCCGGGCGGAAGCGGCTGAGGGTAGGGGCGTTTTTGTTCGGGCAGGACCACGAAGTGCTCGATCGGATCGGCGGCCGGCGACGTGGCCGGGCGGTCGCAATCGGGCTCCGCCGGTACGTCGGAGCCGGTCAGGCAGATTTGGAATCGCCCGAAGTCCTCCTGGTCGACGTCGAGGTCGTCATCCCGGTCGAAGCGGGCGCAGGCCGGCCGTTGCGCGGGTTCGAGGGGCTCGGACGGTCCGGTTATGCACTCGGTGAACGCCAGCAGGTCGAGCGGATCGACGTCGCCATCACCGTCGGCGTCGGCGAATGGCACGTGTGTCGGGTACAGGGAGTAGCTGAAATACGCCCCGCCGTTGCCGCCTTCGGGGTAATAGTCGCCAGAGTTCTCGCCCACGAACACCAGGTGGAAGCGCGAACGCGGTCCGAATTCGGCGCGGGGAATGGCCATTTCCAGATCCAGTCCGTCGGGTGAGATCGCGCTGCTCAGGCCGGTGGAAGACAGGTGGCAGGATCGAGCCGACCAGCGGTTCAGCGTGTCGTTGCCGGACGTGTTGAGTTCCGCTCCGATGGCGAATGATCGCGGGCCGAAGCCCAGCAGGCCGGTGTCGGGCCCGCGATCGATGTCGAACAGCCCCCAATAGCCGGGGCTGGTGAAGGGCACGGAATCGGGCGTTCGGCGGTACCGCAGGTAGAAGTGGTTCTCGTCGTGGGCCATCCAGACCTGCAGCCAGTCCTGACCGCCGGTGCCGTCGCCGGCCCTATCCGCGGGGTAGGGGATCACTTCGTCCCAATCGTCAAGTTGGCCGTCGATGACGATAGCTCCTTGGGCTACCTGGTTGCTACGGACAGCCACCTCACCGGTGGGCGCCGGCGGGGGCGGGTTCAACTCGTATTCGAAGTAATCGCTGGTGTTTCCCTGTGCGGGGTGGTAGTCGCCCGAGGTCTCGCCGACCAGCACGAACCGGAAGGAGGACGGATTGCCCACCGCCGAGCGTGCCACGGCAATCTCCAACTGGCGGTCGGATGATGCCGCAATGAACGGCACGTCGCCCAGCCAGCTTCCGGTCACGCTCCAGCGATTCAGGGCCAATGCTCCGCCGAAGTTGTACTCGCCGCCGATGGAGAACGTCCTGCCGCCTGCGGCCTTCAGGCCCGTATTGGCGTTGCCGTCGGTGTCGAGGATGACCCAGTAGCCCAGGCCGCCGGTGGTTCCGCCGGAAACGATAGGCGAGCGGAATCCAGTGCTGCCGGCCGCCCGCTCGAGCCGCAGATAAACGTTCGTGGTGTCGTGAGCGATGCAAACGCGCAGCCAGTCCTGGTCGCCTGGAGGGGCGTCGCCCGCGTCGTCGTCCGGATAGGGTTGCGTTCCGGCCCAGTCGGCGAACGAGCCGTCGATGACGATTTGATCGTCATCAACCGGATTGGAACGTGAGGCCACGCTGGCCGCCCTCGATGCGGGTGCGTTGGACGAGAACATGCCGGCTGCAACGATGTAAAGCACGAGACGTGGAAAGGACGAACGACGCATCGGTCACCTCCGAACGGTGCGGGCAGGATCGAGATGAACACGACTGCCCGACCTGAGCCGGAACGCAAGAGGATTCGTTGGCTGCGTCGTGGCACCGATGTGAAACGTGTGCTGCAGGGCGGGTGCCACGCGAACCGCCATCGTTCCGGGGCCCTAGTTAGATTCAGCAGGACGTGCCATGTCAAGTGCACGCGGCGTCGGTGGCAACACGGCTCGGGCGTCTCCCGACGGCTGAACAAGCCACTTTTTCCGATAAAAATCGTGCTTTCACGCGTGCCAGAGCGGATTCGGGACGGGGTACGGGTCCGATTACAGTGTCACGAAAAAAATCTGCTAACGCGCCGCTAAAACCGGATTTGGCGAGGCTATAGTTAATCGACGGCTTCCTCACGTTCGGCCGATTTGCGTCTGGCACCCCTGAGTTACCGCAGTGGTTGCGTCCGGTGTCTGCGCCTGCGTCATGGTCAGATAGGGGGTAAGCGGCGGCAGTTGGAGATGGAGCATGAGTCAGGGTGCAGCGAGCTGGAATCGCGTGCTGATTGACATTTGCACGCAGCGAGACTTTCTCGATCCGGGGGCGATTCTACAGGTCGCCAACCGTGATGCGATCGTCCCTCGGCTGGAGCAGATTTTCGCGTGGGCTCGCCGAGTCCGGTTCGGCATGTTTTCTTCGGTCGAGTCTCACCGGCCCGCCGAGCCGCCGGCCGGCTTTCCGCTCCACTGCATCGACGGCACGCCGGGCCAGGAGAAGCTTCCGTTCACCTACCTTCATCCGTCCATTCTGGTCGAGGTGGACAATACTTTGGCTCTGCCGCCCAACCTGCGCGAAAAGTATCACCAGTTGATCTTCCGCAAGCGGACCCGCGACGTGTTGAGCAATCCCAAGGCCGACCGGTTCCTGACGCAACTGGACGCGGAGGAGTTCATCATCTTCGGCGTCGGTCTGGAGCAGGCCATTCGGGTGCTGGCGCTCGGTCTGCTGGCCCGGCACAAGACGGTGACCGTCGTGGCTGACGCATGCGGGTTCTGGAGTTCCGCCGACGCGGATTTGGCGTTGCGACAACTGGGGGCCAAGGCCATCCGGATCATCTCGACGGAAGAACTGACGGCACCGCCGGCGCCGCCGGTTCCCCGCACGCTACTTCGCCGACCGATCCTCAGCGGCCGGTCGGGTCGAAGTCACTCGCCCGCCGACCGCCCGGCCCGTCCGCGGCGCAAGCGCAGCGATGTGACCAAAGGGTGACGAGACGCCTGCGAGGTCTCGCCGGGGCTGGGGACTGGGGCCTGGGGGCTTGACGTACCAGACTTCTTGCCCCGTAGGGGCGGCTTCATCTGCGGGCGCATTTCTTCCATTCAATGTAACGACTGCGGTCCAGTTGCGTGTTGATTTGCCAGGTCATGTGCCAATCCGGCGGCGGGGGCAGCGCGCGTGAGGCGACGCTGTCGAGAAGGTCGCTCATGCGCCGAGATGGGCAACGTAACTGACGGGCTGCTTCGGGAAGGAGCCGGGTGTGGTACAGCGCGAACAGTGGCTGCCAGCGGTCGTCACGGAATGCAACGGCATCAACCTTATCATCCGTAGCCTTGACGAGTTCATCGACCCAGGTGGTGCTGATCTCGGCCCAGTCACAAGCGCAAAGGAGCAGCCAGCCCGCTCCTTGGGCCCGGCGATGTTCGAGAGCGGTGATCAGACCGCCTAACGGCCCGAGGCCCGGGACAGTGTCGGCAATCGTAGCGAGACCAAGGTCTTCGTACTTTCGATCGCGTTCGGCCACCACCGTGATGCTTTCGGCGACGGACGCGAGGAGGATCGCCAATCGCTGGATCATGGGCAGGCCGTGAAGTTTTGCTCGCGCTTTGTCACTCCCGAAACGCGAGCTTCGGCCGCCGGCCAGGATGTAAACGGGTATCGCCGACACGTCTATTCTCTTTCGGTTGTGGGTTGTCGCCTGCCGATCACCATCGCGAGAGTGAGTCCGGCGACAAAGCCGATGGCCGTGTTGATCAACAGAATGGGCAGGAGCGTGGCGAGCAGGATGATCAGATCCGTTCCTGCCATGGCATCGCGTGCCACACGGCCGAGCGTCCAGCCGGCCAGAATCAGCAGGACAGCCATGATGGACACCGGGTAGCCGGCCAGCAGTTGGACCATGCCCGGCCCAAACAGAATGGCCGCTCCGATCATCATGGCACCGAGTAGGATAGCGCTCAATCCGCTGCGACCGCCGAAGCGGTAGTGGGCTGCCAGTCCTCCCGCGCCATGGCACATGGGCAGTGCGCCGAAGGGAATCGCCAACAGGTTGATCACTCCTAGCTGGAGGGCCATTTTTCGGGGGCTGATGCCGCCGCGGGGAAAAAAGTCGGAACTGAGTGCACACACCGCCACGACGGAATTCAAGAGCGTCAAGGGAAGCTGAGGCAAGCCGGCGTGGAGGACGCCGCGGGTCCACTCAAACGCGGCCGGCCATTGCGGCGCGAGGTCGGGAACTGTCGCAGCAAAGCCGGTCCAGCCACCCGGATTTGAGATGATCGCTATCACAAAGCCGGCGGCGAACACAGGCAGGAGCAGCGGAATTCGACGCAAACGCGGAGCGCACAGCAGCGTACCGACCAGGGCTGCGACGAGCAGGCTGTCCATGCCCATGAAGGGTAATCCGCTCGTCCATCCGAATTGCAGGCCGCTCCACTGCAGGCCGAACAACCATTCGCCTCCTTTGGCGACCAACCGGAGCCCGATGCCGAGTTGAATGCCGCGCACCACCGGCCGCGGAACCAATCGCGCCGCCCATTCCGTCGCACCCGTGGCGGCCAGCAGAATCAGGCAGACGGCCACCATGAGGCCCGCTGCGGCGATTTCCCCGCGAGTCAGTTGTTCGGTGATGGCCACCGCGGCCAATGCCTTCATGGGTTGGGCCGGAATCGGTTGACGAAACCGCCAGCCGCTCAGCAGGTTCATTAGTCCGGCGAACAGCAGGATCGCGCCGAAATCGAGCGAGCCCGTCATGGCGATCGCGGTCGCCAGCGGCAGGAACGTTCCCAGATCGCTCACCGAGGCGGACCACTCGGTCAGAAGCGCGTGCTGGAGTGCGGGCGTTTCCGTGGCCTCTGAGGCGGGTGAGATGTCCGTCGCCCGGAACGCACGAACGCGGGCAATCGGCGACAGGCCCAAACGATTCGTCGCAGGAGTGGGCATGAACTTTCCTTCACGAGACCGGCGGCGGCACGTGATCGCCCGGCTCGCCGCGGACCATCTCGACCGCATGCGGGAGCACGTCGGCGAGCGTTTCCAAATACTCACACGCTCCACGCTCGGAGCCGGGCAAATTGATAACGAGTGACCGGCTGATGGTCCCGGCCTCACCGCGCGAGAGAAAAGCTCGCGGTGTTTTGACCGCGCATCGCATGCGGGCCAGCTCGAGCAGACCTGGATGCCGCCGCTCCAGCACGGCCAGCGTCGCTTCCGGCGTGATGTCGCGAGGCCCGAGGCCGGTTCCGCCGGTGGTCAGGATGAGATCGGGTTTGCACTCACCGGCCCAGGAGCGAAGCTGTTCGGCAATCGCGTCCTGTTCGTCGGGAACGCAGGCGGTTGCGATTACCTCCGCGTTCAGCCGCTCCGTGCAGAGCCGGGCGAGGCTCGGCCCGGCCGTATCCGCCATCTCGCCGCGCGAGCAGCGATCGCTCACGGTCAGAACAGCGACGCGAATGGGATCAACCACAGGTATTCTCCACAGCGTCGGGGGCCACGTACCGGCCGTGCATGCCGCCGTCTTTTTCGAGAAGCCTCACGTACTCGATGACCATGCCAGGATCGATGGCTTTGCCCATGTCGATGACCGTTAGCGCCGCCACGCTGACGGCCGTGAGCGCTTCCATCTCCACACCGGTCTTCCAGGAGGTGCGGACTTCCGCACGCAAGTGAACGAATCGACTCGTCAGCTCCGCGGTCACGTTCACCGCGTCGAGAGGCAGGCTGTGGCAGAGCGGAATCAACTGCGCGGTCTGCTTGGCGGCCTGGATGCCGGCAATCTTGGCCACTTCCAGCACGTTACCTTTTTTGACGGAATCGGTGCGAATGGCCTCGGCCAGAGCATCGGAGATCCGGACGCGGGCTTCGGCGGATGCGTACCGCGCGGTGACGGGCTTGTCGCCGACATCAACCATTCGGACGCCGCCGTCCGCATTCACGTGGGTGAGTGCATTTCGCATCGACATGCCGGGTTCCTAAATGCTCCAGGGCCAGAAGGGCAGCGAATCAGTTCGATTGGCCCGGCGCGATTTCGACAAAGCCATCGCTGCGAGCCGTCGCGGCCAGATCGCCCGAGCCCATGTTGGGAACGCATCGCGCCGTGCCGTCGCTGTCGAGGCACACCGGCCGATACCACCAGAGCTTGATGGCATCGCGGTCCTCTTCGTTCAACCGCACGACGGGGCGAGGCGGCTCGGCAGTCGAAAAGCCCGCGAGCACGCGCAGCACGGGCACGCCGAACCTGCGGGCGGTCACGGCGACCGATACCGGATTTCCGGGCAGACCCAGCACAGCCTGGCCCTGCGGTCCCACTGCGCCGAGTAACGGTTTTCCCGGCCGAATGGGCAGCTTGCGAAACACAACGCGGCAGCCGAGGTCGCGCACGGCCGCAGGCACGTAGTCGTGGTCGCCCATGGACACGCCGCCGGTGATGAACACGGCATCGCATCGGGAGAGCAACTGATCGAGACTGCTGCTGATCGCGGGCAGGGCGTCCACGGCTCGCATGCACCGGATCAGTTCGATCCAGGGCACGGTGCTCAACATGGATTGCAGCGTCCAGCCGTTCGAATCACGTAGTTGCCAGGGCTGAGGTTGCCGTTCAGGTGGCAGCAACTCATCGCCCGTGATGAGCAGGCCCACTCGCACTCTGCGGAAGACTCGTGGACGGGAGACGCCGAAGGCGGCCAGGGCCGAAGCCACCGCGGCGTCGATCTGACGGCCCGCGGCCAGGACCTGCTGTCCTGCTTTGGCGTTCTCGCCTTGATAGCGAATGTTGTCGCCCGGCCGGATGGCTTGTGGGCTTACGCGCAGTTCGATGGCCGAGCCTAGCTCTCGGACGTCTTCGCGGCGGATGACAGCTTCGCAGCCTGCGGGAATACATCCGCCGGTGAAAATGCGCAAAGCATGGCCGGCGGGAAGGACGAGCGGCTCATGACCGATGGCGACTTCGCCGCACACGGGGAGGGTCGGCGCGTTCAGATCCGCGAGGCGCACGGCATAGCCGTCCATGGCCGAGACGCTGGCCGGCGGATTGTCGCGATCGGCACGCACAGGTTCGGCCAGCACTCGTCCCCAGGCGGAACTAGCCGGTACTGTCTCCACCTCGACCGGCTGGAGCTGTTGCAGCATCCGCACGAGGGCGTCTGCCGGTGTCTCGGTATGTTGCTTCGTCGCAGTTCCCATACTATGGCTCCCAACGAGTCAGGCTGTAGCGGGGCTACGTTCCTGGCGATCGCGTTCGAACTGCATCTGGGCCCAACTCCAGGCGGCCACGGTGCGCGGAAAACCGACAGTGTTCATGCCCAGGAGAATGGCCTGTTCGATCTCCTCCTGCGTGGCTCCGGCTTCGCATGCTCGGCGCACGTGACTGCGAGTGGCCGACTCCAGGCCGGCGCCCATCGCGATACCGATCTTAATCAACTGGCAGACCCGCCGGTCGAGCGGGCCGATAGCATCGACCGTCTGGGCCACCTCTTCGTGGGCTTCGGCAAGAGCGGGGTACTTTTCCACGAAAGCTTTGAACACTCCCGGGAGCTTCTGCTTGTCTTTCTGGTTGTCTGTGCCGGGGTTGGTTTCACGAGCGGACATGGTCATCCTCCAATCTGAGTCATAACAGCGACGCCGGCGGCTGGATGCCGAAGTTGTTTGCCGCTCAGGGCGGTTGCGAGAGCCGCTTCCAGCTGGTCGGGCTCGAAGCGGGGACGAAGTGCGGACATTAGATTCCCGCGGGGCCGGTCCATGAGGCACGGATAGATCGAGCCGTCGGAAGTAACTCGGATCCGGTTGCAATCCTCGCAGAAACATCCGGTCATGGCTGAGATAAACCCAACGCAGACCATGGTTCCGTCATCCAGGATCACCCGGTATCGTTGGGCGGAATCCGACTTTCGCGGCAAGGCATGCCACGATTGGACGATGGGGGCCAGACGCTCGCGCATCTGGGATTCGGAAACCGCGCGATCGTGCCAGGAGGCGGCCAGCGGCCCCATGGGCATCAGTTCGATGAATCGAATCTCGAGGATGTGGCGAGCGGCGAACTGCAGGAGTGCGACCAGTTGGTCGTCGTTTTCGCCCCGTACGACCACGGTGTTGATGCGAACGGGGTGAAGGGCGAACTCCTGAGCAGCATGGATGCCGGCCAGAACGCGCTCGAGGCCGTCGCTGCCGGTGATGCGTTGGAACTGCTTGACGTCCAGGGTGTCGAGGCTGACGTTGACTCGGTGCAGGCCGGCCTTCTTGTATTCGCGCGCTTTGCGGGCTAGCGTAAGGCCGTGGGTTGTCATGCTGAGGTCGTGGATGCCCGGAATGGCGGCGATGCGCTCGATGATTTCGGTGAGATCGGGACGGCTGGTGGGGTCTCCGCCGGTGAGCCGAACCTTGTGCAGGCCGTGGCGTTCGGCCAGGTATCGCACGAGCGACTCGATTTCCACCGGACGCAGCGGGTGGTCGTCCTGTGGTCGTTCACCCGCGGGGCCAGGACGGCAATATATGCACCGCAGCGGACATTCCGACGTGAGCGAGAGTCGTAAGTACTCGATCTTTCGACCACTTGCGTCGCTCAGCATTCCTGGCACTCCGGGCGGCAAATTTGAATTGACAACCTACAAGTTTCGGTTTAAGATAATCACACTATAGCATGCGATTATACGAATAGCAATCATGCTTTCGAAAACGGGTAGACATGCGGTGAGGGCGTTGATGGCATTGGCGGAGTTGCCGGAAGGCAGGTTCCTGGGCGCGAATGTGATCGCGGAAACCATCGGTGCCCCGCCGAACTATCTGGGCAAACTGCTGCAACGCTTCGCAGAAGAAGGGCTGGTGGTGTCGCAAAAGGGCTTGGGCGGCGGCTTTCGATTGGGACGCTCACCGGCGGAAATCACGCTATTTCAGATTCTCGATCCGGTGGAGGATCTGTCGCCTTGGTCCGGCTGTGTGCTCGGAAAGCCTACATGCTCGGATGACAGCCCGTGCCGGCTTCACGGCCGGTGGAAGGTGATCAAAGAGCAGTACATCGATTTGCTGGTCAGTACCAGTCTGGCTGATTTGACGGAATGAAGGTCCGGATCTGACCGGACAAAGGCCGCCGGCGCGAAGAGGCGGCCTTTATTAGGCGACATAATCAGATATCGGCATGTGATTAGTTAATTAGTGTGGCGTGGAGGCGTTATGCGGGGCAACGGGTTGTGCGCGGTGCATCTATGGTTGGCGGCCGTCAGCGGCGTCGTTGCCGTTTCCGCCCGCGCCCAGGATCCCGCGGCGTACTTCAAACAGAATTGCGTGAGTTGTCACACCATCGGCGGCGGTCGTCTGGTCGGCCCCGATCTCAAGGACGTCACCACGCGGCAGAGCAAAGAGTGGCTTGCCAAGTTCATCCGCGATCCTCAGGCGGTCATCGCCAGCGGCGACGCGTACGCGAAGAAGATCCTCGGTGAAGCGGGCGGCGTGGTCATGCCGGCCATACCGGGGATGACCGATGCCGTGGCTCGATCGTTGGTGGATCTCATCGAGTCGGAATCGGCGCTGGCCCAGTCGCAATTCAAGGGCGTTCAGGTCAGCGATCGTCCTTTCCTGCCCGCAGACGTCGAGCAGGGACATGCATTGTTCACTGGGCACGTGCCGCTGAAGAACCGGGGGCCGGCGTGCCTGTCGTGTCACGCCTTGCCAGAGGCCGGAGCGTTGGGCGGCGGGACGCTGGGGCCGGATCTGACCAAAGCATACGAACGGCTGGGCGGGCGCAAGGGACTGAGCGGATGGCTCAGCGCGCCGGCCACGCCCACCATGCAGGCCGTTTTCAAGAGCGCCCCGATCGATAGCGAAGAAATTCTTCCCCTGGTGGCTTGCCTTCAAGAGGCCGCCCGGAACAACGCCGCCGTGGCCGCCGGCCACGGGCGCTTGGCCTTCGTTATCACCGGAACCGCTTTGGCAGTGGCCGGCCTGGTGCTGATGAACCGCATTTGGCGCGGACGACTGCGCGGCATTCGTTCGCTGCTCGTCGAGAACACTCGTACTCAAGGTGACGCATGAATGCCCGTCTGAGCCTGCCCTGGATCAAGGACATCGAATCTCCCGCGGAGCGTTCGTGGGAGGAGTTCTATCGCAATCGCTGGCAGCACGACAAGGTCGTGCGCAGCACGCACGGCGTGAACTGCACCGGCGGCTGCTCGTGGAACATTCACGTCAAAGACGGGATCGTCACGTGGGAAATGCAGGCCCTGGACTATCCCAGCCTGGCCAACGGCATCCCGCCGTACGAGCCGCGGGGCTGTCAGCGCGGCATCTCTTATTCGTGGTATCTCTACAGCCCGCTGCGAGTGAAGTACCCGTACATCCGCGGGGCGTTGATGGACTTGTGGAAGCAGGCTCGCGCCGAACACGCGGACCCGGTCGATGCGTGGGCGTCGCTGGTCAACAACCCGGAGGCGCGGTCGCGGTGGCAGAAGGCGCGCGGAAAGGGCGGCTTGCGGCGAACGGACTGGGACACGGTCACCGAACTCATCTCGGCATCGCTGATTCACACCATCAAGACGTACGGACCGGATCGCATCGCCGGGTTCTCGCCGATTCCCGCAATGTCCATGGTCAGCTACGCGAGCGGTGCCCGCATGCTGCAACTCATGGGCGGCGTTTCGCTGTCGTTCTACGACTGGTACTGCGACCTGCCCAGTGCCTCGCCCGAGACCTGGGGCGAGCAGACGGACGTGGCTGAATCCGCCGACTGGTACAACGCCAAGCTGCTGGCGGTGATGGGCTCGAATCTGAACATGACCCGCACACCGGACTGCCACTTCGCCGCCGAGGCGAGGCACAACGGCACGAAGATGTGGGTGTTCTCGCCGGATTTCAACCAAGTGGCCAAATACGCGGACGAGTGGGCGGCCATCAACGCCGGCCAGGACGGCGCATGGTGGATGGCGGTCAACCACGTCCTGCTGAAAGAGTTTCATCACGAGCGGCCCGTCGCCCACTTCCTCGATTACGCGCGAAGGTTCACCGACGCGCCGCTGCTGGTCGAACTCACCGAGCGCGACGGTCACTACGAGGCCGGCCAGTTGCTGCGGGCCAATCGACTCCAGGCCTATGCGGACGTGGAGAACGGCGACTGGAAGTTCCTGATGTGGGATGAGGCCCACAACGCGCCGAAGATGCCCATGGGCAGCGTGGGGTTCCGCTGGGGCAGCGAGAAGGGCAAGTGGAACCTGCTCCTGCGCGACGGCCTCGACGGCAAGGATATCCATCCGACGCTGACGTTCTTGGAAAAGCACGACTCGGTGGTGTCGGTTCGTTTCGATGACTTCTCCGAGGCGCGGGATCTGCTTCGCGAGGTGCCGGTGCGCTTCGTGGGGACGGCCGACGGCCGGCACGTGGCGGTGGCGACGGTATACGACCTGCTCATGGCCCAGTACGGCGTGAGTCGCGGGCTGAAGGGAGATTATCCGGCCAATTACGACGACGAAAACGCGCCGTACACGCCGGCCTGGTCCGAACGTTACACGGGCCTGGGACGCGACGTGCTGATCAAGTTTGCCCGCGAGTGGGGGCGGACGGCCGAACTGACCGGCGGCAAGTGCACGATCATCATCGGGGCGGGCATCAATCACTGGTATCACGCCAATCTCATGTACCGTGCGGGCATTCACGCCCTGATGTTCTGCGGCTGCGTGGGCGTGAACGGCGGCGGGCTGGCTCACTACGTGGGGCAGGAGAAGTTGGCCCCGGGCGAGTCGTGGTCGGCGGTGGCGTTGGCGAAGGACTGGTTCCCGGCGACACGGCTGCAGAACGCACCGAGTTGGCACTACGTGCACACCGATCAGTGGCGCTACGAAAAGTCGTTCACCGACTATCACACGCTGCCAGCCCATCAACCGGCTGGATCGCTCGCCGAGGGGCATACTATCGACATCCAGGCCCGGGCGGTTCGTTCGGGGTGGCTGCCGTTCTATCCGCAGTTCAACCGCAACCCCATCGACGTGGTGGCCGACGCCGAAGCGGCCGGGGCCCGCGACGAAAGCGAGATCATCCGGCACGTCGTGGAGCAACTGCGCGAGCGGAAGCTGGGCTTCGCGGTGGAGGATCCGGATGCGCCGGAGAACTGGCCGCGCGTGTGGTTCATCTGGCGAGGCAACGCCTTGATGGCCAGCGCCAAAGGGCACGAGTACTTCCTCAAGCATTATCTGGGGACGCATCACAACGAGATTGCCGAGGAGATCGCCGCCGATTCGGTTCGCGACGTGAAGTGGCGCGAGCCGGCGCCGCAGGGCAAAATGGATCTGGTGGTGGATCTCAACTTCCGGATGGACACCTCGGCGTTGTATTCGGACATCGTGCTGCCGGCGGCTACGTGGTACGAGAAGGATGATCTGAACTCCACGGACATGCACAGCTTCATCCATCCGCTGTCGGCGGCGGTACCGCCGTGCTGGGAGGCCAAGAGCGACTGGGGCATCTTCCGCACCATCGCCCGCAAGTTTTCGGAACTGGCCGCCCGGCATCTGCCCGAGCCGGTGCGTGAGATCGTGGCCACGCCGCTGGCCCACGATTCGGCGGCCGAGATCGCGCAGCCCACGATGGCGGATTGGCGCAAGGGCGAGGTGGAGCCGATCCCCGGCAAAACCATGCCGGCGCTGAAGATCGTCACGCGGGACTACAAGAACCTGTACAACCAGTACATTTCGTTCGGTCCGCTCGCTCGGGACAAGGGGCTGGGCGCCCACGGCACGCATTACGAGATTGCGGACGTGTACGACGGGATGCTTCAGACGCATCCGACGGTGCGTTGGGGCGGGCGAGTGTACCCGTCGCTCGACCAAGACCGTCACGTATGCGATCTCATTCTCCACCTGGCCACGGTCACCAACGGCGAGCTGGCCTACCGGTCATATAAGAACATGGAGGAGAAGGTCGGACTGCCGCTGGCGCGTCTGGCCGAGAAATCGCGCAGTGTTCGCGTGGATTTTGCCACGTTGCAGACGCGGCCGCAGCGATTCATCAACAGCCCCATGTGGTCGGGCCTGATCGCCGAAGGCCGGCCTTACTCACCGTTCACGTATAACGTCGAGTGTCTGGTTCCCTGGCGGACGTTGACCGGCCGGCAGCACTTCTATCTGGATCACCCGGGTTACATCCAATACGGCGAGCATCTGCCGACGTACAAGCCCAAACCGTCGCCCGTGCAGTACGCGGACCTGAAGTTCACGCAGCGGTCGAACGACGGGCGCGCCGCCGGCCGAACGCTCATGCTCAACTACCTGACGCCGCATGGCAAGTGGCATATCCATTCGACGTACGGCGACAACCAGCGGATGACCACGTTGTCTCGAGGCGTGGAGCCGTTGTGGATCAACGACCGTGATGCAGCCGAGCTGGGGATCGTCGACAACGACTGGGTCGAAGTGCACAACGACAACGGCGTGGTGGTCACGCGGGCGGCGGTGAGCGCTCGGTTGCCGCGCGGGATCTGCATTCAGTACCACTCGCCGGAGCGGACGTATTCGGTGCCCAAGTCGCCCTTGCGGGGATACCGCCGGGCGGGCGGACACAACAGTCTCACCCGGGTGCGCCTCAAGCCCAACCTGATGGTGGGGGGCTACGGGCAGTTCACGTTCCATTTCAACTATTGGGGACCCATCGGCTGCAACCGCGACACGCACATTCTGGTGCGGAAGTTGCCGGAACTCGTCTGGTGATGAAAAAGCCGCCGGTTTCAGGCGGTATGCCTCGAGCTGCAAGACAATAAAACCCGCTGACCGCCCCAGCGCCGTCGGCAAGGAGTCGTGACCGTGGACGTACGCTCACAGATTGCGATGGTGTTTCACCTGGACAAGTGCATCGGCTGTCACACGTGCAGCATCGCCTGCAAGAACGTGTGGACCGACCGCAAGGGCGCTGAGTACATGTGGTGGAACAACGTGGAGACCAAGCCGGGGACCGGCTATCCGACTTGCTGGGAGGATCAAAGCAAATACGCGGGCGGATGGGAAAAGCACAACGGAAGCGTCCGGCTGAAGTCCACCGACAAGGCTCGGGCGTTGCCCAACATCTTCCATCATCCACGTCAGCCAAGCATGGATGACTACTACGAGCCGTGGACGTACCGGTACGGCGATCTGTTCAACGCCCCGGAGGGCACCGATCAACCGACGGCCAAGCCGATCTCGATGGTCACCGGCGAGTACCTCGACATCAAGGCCGGGCCCAACTGGGACGACGATCTGGGCGGCTCGCCGATGTATGCACAAAACGATCCCAACCTCGACGCACTGACGCCCGAACAGCGCCAGCAACTGTTCGCCATCGAACGGCTGGTGTTCTTCTACTTCCCGCGGATCTGCAACCACTGCACCAATCCTGCCTGCGTGGCCGCGTGCCCGTCGGGGGCGTTGTACAAGCGGGGCGAAGACGGCATCGTGCTGATCGACCAGAAGCGCTGTCGCGGCTGGCGAGCCTGCGTGGCGGCATGTCCGTACAAGAAGTCTTTCTACAACTGGCAGACGGGCAAATCGGAAAAGTGCATCCTGTGCTACCCGCGGGTGGAGACCGGCCAGGCACCCGCGTGTTTCCATTCCTGCGTGGGACGCATCCGCTACCTGGGCGTGCTGCTGTATGACGCATCACGCATCGAGTCGGTCGCCCGGAGCAGCGACGCGGAGCTGATCGAAGCTCAGCGGTCGATGATTCTCGATCCGTTTGACCCACAGGTGGCCCGGGCCGCCCGGCAGAACGGCATTCACGAGTCGGTGATCGAAGCCGCTCGGCAATCGCCCGTGTATGCCTTCGTGAAGGTCTGGAAGCTGGCCCTGCCGCCGCATATCGAGTTCCGCACGTTGCCCATGCTGTTCTACGTGCCGCCGCTCTCGCCGGTGATGGCCGCGCAGGAGGCATCGACGGTCACACACGTGTCCAAGGATTTCTTTCACGACATCGACGAGTCGCGGGTGCCGATGGCCTTTTTGGCCCGGCTCTTCGGTGCCGGTTACGAAGGCCAGGTGCGGTACGCCCTTCGCAAGCAGAAGGCCGTGCGGATCTATCGTCGGGCGACGACGGTGGGGGATGTGGATCCGGCCTTCCTCCAGAGAGTGCTCGAAGAGGCGGATTGCACCGCCGAGCAGGCGGAGGAGATCTACCGGCTGACTTCGCTGTGCACGTTCGAGGATCGCTTCGTCATACCGCCGTCGCATCGCGAGCTGGCCATCGAGGCTCTACACGATCCGTTGGCACACAAGCAGGCGGTGGGGTTTGGCTTCGTCTACGGGCCGAAGAGAGGAGCGTAAGGCATGTACGCCGCGATATTCGACCGATTGGCGGGCTTGTTGGCGTACCCTCGGGAGGCGCAGACCGGCACGCTCCGGGATCTCGCTGCTGACCTGGCGCGCGACTGGCCTGAGGCGGCGGAGGCACTCAGTGGCTTGGCCGACGCCTTGGCCGACCTCACCACGGAACAGCTGCAGGAACTGTTCGTACGGACGTTTGATCTGAACCCGGTGTGCTGTCTGGAAGTGGGGTGGCAGCTTTTCGGCGATCATTACGATCGTGGGCGTTTCCTGGCCGACATGCGAAGCGCGTTACGGCAATGTGGCGTCGCCGAATCGACGGAACTCCCCGATCACTTGTCTCACATTCTGCAACTGCTGGGCCGCATGCCCGAACCGCAGGCCGCCACGTTTGCGGCCGATTTTGTCATGCCGGCGGTCGAGAAGATGTACGCCAGTCTGCAGGAGGCTTGCGACAATCCGTATCGCGAACTGCTGCGTGCGATCCGCGTCGTGATGGCGGCGCTGGCGGATACCGCTCGACAGGAGGTGCGCCGATGAATCCCGTCATTCTGGACATCTTTCTCTTTTCCGTGCTGCCGTATGTGGCGTTGGCGTTGTTCTTCATCGGCACGGTGCGTCGCTACGTGGGCCGGCCCTTCACGTATTCGTCACTGTCGTCGCAATTCCTGGAGAACCAAGAGCACTTCTGGGGTCTGGTGCCGTTTCATTACGGGATCGTGGTGGTGTTGACGGGTCACGTCGTCGCGTTCCTGATGCCCGATCAACTCCTGTGGTGGAACAGCCGTCCGCTGCGTCTGTACGTCCTGGAAGCGGCTGCGCTGGGCTTCGCGTTGCTGACGCTGGCAGGCTTGGGATCGGCCTTGTACCGCCGGGTCTCGGTGCGCAAGGTGCGAGTGGTGACCAGTGTCACCGATTGGATTCTGGTGGTCCTGCTGCTGATCCAGGTCGTGGCCGGCATCTACGTGGCCGTGTTTTACCGGTGGGGATCTTCCTGGTTCGCCGCAGCGCTGACGCCGTATCTGTGGTCGCTGATCAAGCTCCAACCCGACGTCAGCTACGTCTTGCCGCTGCCTTGGCCGGTGAAGCTGCACATTACCGGCGCGATCCTCCTCGTGGGTTTCTTTCCATTCACGCGGCTGGTGCACGTATTGGTGGCACCGATTCCCTATCTGTGGCGCAAGCCGCAAGTGGTCCGGTGGTATCGCCGCGGAACGACGGCATCGTTGGACTGATCGCGGACTGAACTCTTGAACGCCAGGCGTGGAGCAAGGTCATGAGTGAAAACGCCAAAGCGATTCGCATTCTGACGCTCAATACCGTCGCGTTCACCATCTGCTTTGCCTGCTGGACCATGAACGGCGTGCTGGTCACGTTCCTGGTCGAGAATCGCGTCTTTCGCTGGGACAACGCCCAGGTGGGCTGGCTGCTGGGCATTCCCGTTCTGACCGGCTCGGTGTCCCGACTGCCCATCGGCGTGCTGACCGATCGGTATGGCGGCCGCATCGTCTATGGGCTGCTCATGCTGCTGTCGGCGATACCGATGTACTTGCTGAGCTACGCCGACTCTTACGGCGGGTTTCTGGCCGCAAGCCTGGGGTTCGGGTTCAGCGGGGCGGCGTTCGCAGTCGGCATCGCCTACACCTCCGTCTGGTTCGCCAAGGAGCACCAGGGCACGGCGCTCGGCATCTTCGGGATCGGCAACGCCGGTTCGGCGCTGACGAGCATGGCGGCGCCGCTCCTGCTTCGCGTCCTGACCCAACAGGGCGAGAACCTGGAAGCGTGGCGTCACCTTCCGCGAATCTACGCCGCGGCGCTGGTGATCATGGCGGTGGTCTTCTTCCTGCTCACCGAGGAACGCCGAACGCAGCACAACCGGGGACTCAGCATGCGGCAACGGCTGGCTCCGTTGGCGCACATGCGCGTCTGGCGGTTCGGTCTGTACTACTTCCTGGTGTTCGGCGGGTTCGTGGCTCTCGCGCAGTGGCTGATCCCGTACTACGTCAACGCCTATTCGATGACGGTGGCGACGGCCGGTCTGATGGCGGCGATTTTCAGCTTGCCTTCAGGCGTCGTGCGTGCGCTGGGCGGCTGGATGTCGGACCGGTGGGGGGCTCGGGCGGTCATGTACTGGGTCTTCGCAGTCTGCATCGTGGGCTGTTTGCTGTTGTGTGTGCCGCGGATGGAGATTCGCTCGCCCGGGCAGGGTGTGATGGCCGCCCGCAGCGGCACGGTAACCGCCGTGTCCAGCGAGAGTATCACCGTGGGGGATCAGATCTACCCGCTCAAGGCCCGGCAGCCCGGGGCGGAGGTGAACGCCGAACCGGGCATACTCGTCTTCCCCACGTTCGCTAGCTGGCAGGAGCCGGTGGTGCGCGTGGGCGACGAGGTGGTGCGCAAGCAACTGCTGGCTCGCGGCGTCACGCACATCTTCTTCCAGGCCAACGTGTGGATCTTCACTTTCCTGGTGTTCGTGGTCGGAATCGCGATGGGGATCGGCAAGGCCGCGGTGTACAAGTTCATCCCGGACTACTTCCCGCACGACGTGGGCGTGGTCGGCGGAATGGTCGGCGTGTTGGGCGGACTCGGCGGTTTCTTCTGCCCCATCGTGTTCGGATACCTCTTGCGCGGCACGGGGCTATGGACGACGTGCTGGATGTTCCTGCTCGTGGTCTCGGTGGGGTGTCTGGTGTGGATGCACGCCGTGGTTCGGCGGATGTTCCGCGAGCAGATGCCGACCTTGTTCCAGCAGATCGACGAGCACGGTCGTCTGCAGCCGGCCGGCGAACCTGTGCGGTCGGATCCCGTCGAGCATTTGGCACCAGCGACGCAGGGAGGGCTCCATGGCTGATTCACTGGCCGCCAAACCGACGTGGTGTCTGGCCGAGTGGATGCCCGAGGACACCGGCTTCTGGAGTGCGGTGGGCGAAAGGGTCGCGCGTCGCACGCTGTGGATCACCACGGGGGGCCTGACCCTCTCTTTCGCCACGTGGTTCATGTGGAGTGTCATTGTCGTACGACTGCCCGGACTGGGATTCGATCTGTCGGTCTCGCAGTTGTTCTGGTTGGCGGCCATTCCCGGGCTGACCGGCGCGACGTTGCGCATTCCCTACTCCTTCCTCGTTCAGATATTCGGCACACGGGCGGTAGTCACGCTGGGGACAGCCACGCTGCTCATCCCGAGTGTCGGCGTCGGGTTGGCCGTGCAGAATCCCTCCACGCCGTTCTGGGTGCTGGTCGTGCTGGCCGCCACCGCGGGCTTTGGCGGGGGAAACTTCTCCGCCTTCATGTCGAGCACGAGCTATTTCTTCCCCAAGGCGCGTCAGGGCACGGCACTGGGATTGCAGGCGGGCATCGGAAACCTGGGCGTGAGCCTGGTGCAATTTCTTACGCCGCTGGTCATCGCGGTGCCCCTGTTCGGCTCGCTCGGCGGTGAACCGCTCAGTGTATCCGGCGGGAGCGGCGGAGAGGCTGTCTACATCCAGAATGCAGCGTTTCTCTGGGTCGTGCCTGTAATGCTGTTTACGCTCGCGGCCGCTTGGGGGCTTCGCACCATTCCGGTGCGCGGCACGCTCGGCGAGCAGAGCACGATTTTCCGCCGCAAGCACACCTGGACCATGACCGTGCTCTACTTCATGACGTTCGGATCCTTCTCGGGGCTGGCCGCGGCATTCGGATTGCTCATCGGGCAGGTGTTCGGAAGGTTCGACGACGCGCCCGATCCGTTGCGCTACGTCTTTCTGGGCGCGCTCATCGGTTCGCTGGCTCGGCCGTTGGGCGGGTACATCTCCGATCGACTGGGCGGAGCAAAAGTCACACTGGTCTGTGCACTCCTCCTCCTGGCCGGTTCGGTGGCGATCACGTTCACCACGAAACCCACGTCGGCGGCTCAGTTCGGTTCGTTCCTCGCCGTGATGCTGGTGCTGTTTCTGGCTTCGGGGATCGGCAACGGATCGACGTTCCGCATGATCCCGATCATCTTCCCGCCCAAGGAGGCGGGGCCCGTGCTGGGCTGGACGTCGGCGGTGGCGGCTTACGGGGCATTCCTGGTGCCCATGCTGTTGAACTGCTCGTTCGCACGCTACGGCTCGCCTGATGCGGCATTTCTGGGGATGGCCGTCTTCTACACCGCGAATGTGGTCATCTGCTGGCACTGCTACGTTCGCAAGCACGCCGAGGTGAAGTGCTAATGTTGAGATCACCCATCACCACGACACTGCTGCTCCTCCTGGTGCTGATCGGATTGGCCGGCCTGGTCTCGTCGGCCGGCACCACCGTGCATCTGCCGGGCAACGATCAAGGCTACGAGCCGGCCCAACCCATCGCCTTTTCGCACCAGTTGCATGCGGGCGAGCTGCAGATCGACTGTCTTTATTGCCATAGCGGCGCCGACAAGAGCCGGCATGCGGGGATTCCGGCGGCCGGTACGTGCATGAACTGCCACAAATCGGTGCGGGCGACGTTCGGAGCGATTCGGGCCGAGGATGAAATGGCTCAACAGGAAAACCGTGCCCCGCGGCGGATCGTGTCGCCGGAAATCGCAAAGCTGTACACCGCTTTGGGGCTCGATCCCGAAACCTTTGAATCGGATCCGGCCCAAAAGCCCACGCCCATCGAGTGGATTCAAATCCACAAACTCCCGGACTTCGTCTACTTCAACCATGCCGCGCACGTGAATGCCGGCGTCACGTGTCAGGAGTGTCACGGGTCGGTGGAAACGATGGAGCGTGTGCGGCAGGTGGCGGATCTGTCTATGGGCTGGTGCGTCAACTGTCACCGGGACACGGCCAAGTACGGTGTGAACGGCAAGCCTGTAGCGTCTTCGACGGATTGTGCGGTCTGTCATTACTGAGTGGCTCTCAGCTGTGAGCTTTGAGCCATGAGCCAGAAAGAGGAACCGTCCAAGATGAGTCATTCGGAACCAGTGCGGAATCCTGAGGGCACTGAGACGGTTGTCGCCACCTTCCCGGTCGGTCCGGCGGGTGTGGGGCGCCGAAGCTTTCTGAAGCTTGCCGGGTTCACGTTGGCGGGCACGGCCGTGAGCGGTTGCCGGCGGCCGGTGGAGAAGGCCATCCCCTTCCTGGTTCAGCCGGAAGCGACCGTGCCGGGCCGGGCGATCTGGTATGCATCCACATGCGGCGGCTGCAATGCCGGTTGCGGTGTGCTGGTGAAGAACCGCGACGGCCGGCCGATCAAGCTGGAGGGAAACCCGGATCATCCATTGTCCCAGGGGGGGCTGTGTGCCATCGGCCAGGCTTGCATCCTGGAGCTCTACGATTCGCATCGTCCGGCCGATCCGTCCATCGGCGGGCAAAAGGTGACCTGGACCGAACTCGACGGCAAGCTGATGGAGCGGCTCGAGCACATCCGGCAAAACGGCGGGGCAGTGCGCCTGTTGACGGGAACGATCACCAGCCCGACGAGCCGATCGATGATCCAGCAATTCCTCGCCGGCTTCGCCGACGCACGGCATGTGACGTACGACGCGGTCTCCTGCTCGGCCATCCTGGACGCGCACCAGCGTACGCACGGGCAGCGCGTGCTGCCGCGGTTCCGGTTCGATCGAGCCGACGTGATTGTCGGTCTGGACGCCGATTTCCTGGGCACGTGGATCTCGCCGGTCGAGTACACGGCGGGGTATCGAGCCCTGCGACGGTTGGAAAGCGATCCTATCCGGCGATCGTATCACGTGCAGATCGAAGCCCGCATGTCGTTGACCGGTGCTAATGCCGATCGGCGCATCGTCGTTGCCCCGGATGAATACACGAGAGTGGCGGTATCACTGGCTGCCTCGCTGGCGGAAAAGGTTGGTGTCGAGCTTCCCCTTCGTGTGACCGTCGAGCCTGCTATCCAGGACGTCGCTGAACGTCTTTGGCAGGCTCACGGTCACAGCTTGATCGTTTGCGGCGTGAACGACGTCGATACGCAGGTCTGGATCAGCTTCTGCAACCACCTGTTGGGCAACTATGGCCGGACGCTGGACGTGGAACAGCCGTCGTATCAGATGGCCGGCGACGATCGGGCGGTTAAAGCGCTCTTCGACGAGATTCTGACCGGCCAGGTGGCGGCGCTCATCGTGCGCGGCGTCAATCCGGCCTACGATCTGGCGGCTTTGGGCGACTGGTCGAAGGCGCTGTCCCGAGTGCCGTGCGTCGTCAATGTGACGGAAACGCACAACGAAACGAGTGCCTTGGCTCATTACGTGTGCCCGGAGCCTCATTTCCTCGAACGATGGGATGACAGCGAACCCGCCGCCGGCGTCGCTGCCGTGACGCAGCCGGTGATTCAGCGTCTGGGCCGCACACGTACGTTAGCCGAATGCCTCAGCGCGTGGATGGGCCGTCCGCGCAGCGACCGAGAGATCGTGCAAGCGTTTTGGATGGACGCGATCTATGCCCGCCGGCAGAGTGGCGACGAGCCGCAACGGTTTTGGGATCAGACGGTTCACGACGGCTACGCGAATATCCATGCGTCCGCCACGGCCTTGAGCCCGTTTCAGACTGCCGCTTTGCCGGCCGGACCGCCTGCGCCTTCGGAGACGGTCAGCGCGAACGATCTGCAGTTGGTGCTGTATCCCAAAGTGACGCTGCGCGAGGGCACGCATGCGCACAACCCGTGGTTGCAGGAACTGCCGGATCCCATCAGCCGCATCGCCTGGGACAATTACGCGAGTTTGGCGCCCGCGGCAGCAGCCCGTATGGGCGTGCGCGAAGGGGATGTGCTGAAGCTGACCGTGTCTCACACGGAAGGGGGCGAGCGAGAGATCGAATTGCCGGTGCACATCCAGCCCGGCCAGCACGACCGGATCGTCGCCGTCGCTCTTGGCTACGGTCGCATGGGAACCGAGCGTTTCGCGGAGATCGGGCCACAATGGCTGGAAGCCCGGCCATCCGTCGGCCCGACCGGACGCGTGGGCGTGCATGCAGCACCATTGCTCCGGTACAGGGGCGATCACTTGTGCTACACCAACACGATCACTCGGGCGGTCAAGACCGGCCGGCGTCATGCGCTGGCCGCCATTCAGTCGTATGACTCGCTGACCGTGCCGGCGGGCATGGCCCCGCACGGCCAGGAAAAACGCCATGAAATCGTTCGCGAGATATCGCTGGCAGCCTTGACGGATTCCGCCGGCAGGAGCCCCGCCACTCGGCCCGCGCCGCCTTCGCTCTGGCCCGAGCATCGTTACGACGGGCATCGGTGGGGGATGGTGATCGACCTCGACGCCTGCACGGGTTGCGGCGGCTGCGTGCTGGCTTGCCAGATCGAAAACAACATCCCCGTAGTGGGCAAGGACGAGATGGCCCGCAGCCGCGAAATGCACTGGTTGCGGATCGACCGGTATTTCGCGGAGCACGAAGGCCGGACAGACGTGACCTTCCAGCCCATGCTTTGCCATCACTGCGAGAACGCCCCTTGCGAAACGGTCTGCCCGGTGTTGGCCACCGTGCACAGCACTGAAGGTCTTAACCAGCAGGTCTACAACCGGTGTGTGGGCACGCGGTATTGCGCCAACAACTGTCCGTACAAGATGCGGCGGTTCAACTGGTTCGACTATGCCCACCAGGATGCGCTCGAGAACATGATCCTCAATCCGGACGTGACCGTACGTTCGCGGGGTGTGATGGAGAAATGCTCGTTCTGCGTGCAGCGGATCGAGGCAGCCAAGATCGAGTCGCGGGGGGAGAATCGGCCGATCCGCGACGGGGAAGTACAGCCGGCCTGCCAGCAGTCCTGTCCGGCCCGGGCGATCGTGTTCGGAGACATGAACGATCCCGACAGCAAGATTTCCCGCCTGATGCGCAGCCCGCGCTACTACCGGGCACTGGAGGAACTGAACGTGCGGCCGGCCGTGGGCTATTTGATGGTGGTCAACGACGAAAACGATCCGAAAGGCACTCATCATGGCTGACGTTCCCATTGTGTTTCGCCCGCCGCTGATCGAGGGCAACAAGAGCCTCGCCGACATCACGCGCGACGTGAGCCGGCCCATGGAGCGCCGGCCGACGGCGATGTGGTGGACGGCGTTCGGCGCGTCGCTGGCCGCGTTGCTGCTCGGCCTAGTCGCGGTCACCTACCAGATCGCTACCGGCATCGGTACCTGGGGGTTGAATCGCACCGTGGGCTGGGGCTTCGACATCACCAACTTCGTGTTCTGGGTGGGCATCGGCCACGCGGGCACGCTCATCTCCGCCGTGCTATTCCTGTTTCGCCAGCATTGGCGGACGTCGGTCAACCGAGCGGCGGAGGCCATGACGATCTTCGCCGTCATGTGCGCTGCCATCTTCCCGCTGATTCACATGGGCCGGCCGTGGCTGGCGTTCTGGGTGTTCCCGTATCCCAACTATCGTGGATCGTTGTGGGTGAACTTCCGTTCGCCGCTGCTGTGGGACGTGTTCGCCATCAGCACGTACTTCACCATCTCGCTGGTGTTCTGGTATGTGGGACTGATTCCCGACCTGGCCACGCTGCGGGACCGTGCCACCACCAAGGTTCGGCGGCTGGTGTGCGGACTGTTGAGCCTGGGCTGGAACGGCTCGGCTCGCACCTGGGTGCGTTACGAGCTCGTGTATCTTCTGTTGGCCGGCCTGGCCACGCCGCTGGTCATCTCCGTGCACAGCATCGTCAGCTTCGATTTCGCGACGTCGATACTGCCCGGCTGGCATACCACCATCTTTCCACCTTATTTCGTGGCGGGAGCGGTGTTCTCCGGCTTCGGCATGGTGCTCACGCTCATGATCATCGCCCGCAAGGTGATGGGCCTCGAAGAGTACATCACCATCCGGCACATCGAGGCCATGTGCAAGATCGTCATTGCCACCGGCGGGATCGTGGGGTTGACCTACGCCACCGAGTTCTTCATCGCCCTGTATTCCGGATCCAAGTGGGAGTATTTCGTGTTCCTCAACCGGGCGATGGGGCCATTCGCCTGGGCGTATTGGATCATGGTCGGCTGCAACGTGCTCGCGCCCCAGTTGCTGTGGTTCAAGCGGATCCGCACGTCGTTGGCCGCGGTGTTCGCCATTTCCATCCTGGTGAACATCGGCATGTGGTTCGAGCGATTCGTCATCATCGTGACGTCGCTGCATCGCGACTATCTGCCGGCCAGTTGGACGCATTACGTGCCGACCTCCATGGAGATCGCCACGTTCATCGGCAGCTTCGGGCTGTTCTTCACCTGCTTCCTGCTGTTCTGCCGATTCGTTCCGGTGATCGCCATAGCCGAAGTGAAAGGTGCGGTGGCTCACGATCGCCATCAATCGGAGACGCACCATGAGTGAACGCTATTTCGTAGCGGTGTTCGAAGCGGAAGAAGATGTCAAGGCGGCCGTGCGGGCGGCGCGCCGCGAAGGCCACGTCGTGCACGACGTCCACACGCCGTACGCCGTGCACGGGCTGGACGAAGCCATGGGGCTGCGACCGTCACGGTTGTCGTGGGCGTGTCTGGCCTTCGCGATGCTCGGTGCTTCCATCGGTCTTTGGTTCCAGCACTGGTCGTCCACGACCGACTGGCCGTTGAACGTGGGCGGCAAACCGTTCAATTCGCTGCCTGCCTTTGTACCGGTCACGTTCGAGCTGGCCGTTTTGCTGGCGGGCTTGGGGAGCGTGGCGGCACTGTTCGTGCGTGCCCGGTTGTTTCCGGGCAAGAAGGTGATTTTGCCGGAGTCGCGCGTGACGGATGACCTGTTTCTAATGGTGATCGCCGAGCAGGACGCATCGTTCGATAGCGATCGGGCGGCCGGCTTGTGCGACGCGCATCACGCCGTGTGGTGCGGCGAATGGATCGACGGACATGTGCACCGGTTCGAGCGGCGACACGTGGTGCGGGATGTGTCGCCGGCTGACATCGATGAGCTACGGAGCGAATCCGAGCCCCCGATCAGCCGCCGAGGCTCGCGGCTCCGTAAGCGATCGAGCGTGCCCGTAGCTGGAGAATAGTGGGGGCCTGGGGGTTGGGGCAAGAGGCTGTGGTTCCGCCCGAAGCGGGCGTTCCACCATTGTGGAGAAGGAACGGCTCTGGAAGGAGTGAGCCCGATGCGTCGCACGGTGTTTCATGTTCTGCTGGTGGCGGTGATCGCCGGGAGCCTCGGCGTGTCGCTGATGCTGCGCGGCGATCCTGCTCAGCCGAATCGTCGCGTGCCGACCAACATGGCCGACTCGGTCGCTTATGACAGTTTTGCTCCCAACCCGGTGTTCGCGGACGGCAAAACCTTGCAGACGCCTCCGGCCGGTTCCATCGCGCGGGGCTACCTGCCGTTGCATTACCAGGCCGGTCCGGAGGAAGCGGAGCGAGCGGGCAAGGAGTTGAGCAATCCGTTCGCCGCCGATCCGGTCGTTCAGCTTGAGCGTGGCGCGGCCATCTATCAGTCGTTTTGCGTGGTATGCCACGGTGCCGGAGGGCTGGGCGATGGACCGGTCACGCGCCGCGGCGTGCCACCACCGCCCTCGCTGTTGGCCGAGAATGCACTGCAGCTTTCGGATGGGCAGATGTTTCACATTCTGACCTATGGCCAGAACAACATGGCGTCTTACGCGGCCCAGATTTCGCGCGACGATCGCTGGCGCGTCATCCTGCACGTGCGTTCATTGCAGGGTAAGTTGGCGACCAGCCAGCCGTCCACTCCGTTCGGTGCGACCAGCCCCGAAACGTCCGAGGTTCAGCCATGATGCAAACGGCACTTCTCACCCAGCCGAGCAAGCGAACGGCCCGAGCGTACCTCCTGGGGGGCGCGGCGGCCGGCGTGGTCCTCGCGGCCTTCGTGGTGCCGCGGGTGATCTGGCCGGCGCTGCTTGTCGTCGGGTTGTACCTCCTGGGCATCATGCTGGGCAGCACGTTGTTTCTGGCTCTGCAGAACCTCTGTCAGGCCCGGTGGAGCCGATCCATCGAGTTCGTCCCGCGCCTGCTGGCGGCGATGACGCCGTGGACGCTGGTCATTCTGCTTCCGGTGCTGACGCTGGGGCTGCCCACGTTGTATGAGTGGAGTCATGCCGGCGATTCATCGCACGCAGGTCACGGGCCGCTGCACGGATTCAAGGCCGTCTGGCTCGAGCCCGCGTTCTTCTGGGTACGCACTGCCATCTATATCGGCGCGTGGTGGCTGCTTTCCAGGAGAATCGCGCGCGAGTCGTCCTCCACGCCGAGCCGTTCGATGCGATGGGCGGCTCTGTTCGTGGTCGTCTTCGCCGTGACCTGGGTTGCTTCGAGCTTCGATTGGATCATGTCCATCGACTCGCATTGGTTCAGCACCATCTTCGGCGTGTACAACTTCGCGGGCATGTTCGTCAGCGCTTTGGCGGCGACGACGCTTATTCTGATCTTGCACGCACGGGCGACCGGCGGCACGAATGCGATCCGGCCGGAGCAACTCCACGACCTCGGCCGGCTGATCTTCGGATTCAGTTGCTTTTGGGCGTACATCTGGTACAGCCAGTACATGCTCATTTGGTACTCCAACCTGCCGGAAGAGACCGGTTATTACGCCCTGCGGCACAGCGGTGTCTGGCAGACGGTTTCGTTCCTGAACGTCATATGCAACTGGGTTGTGCCGTTCATCGTGCTGCTGTCGAGCACGTCCAAGCGCAACCCTGCCACGCTGGCCGCCGTCTGTATCGTGCTGATGATCGGGCGGGCCCTCGATCTGTCCTTCATGATTCTGCCGCCGTTCACGGGCAATTCGATCCTCGGTGTGGCTCTCGGCGTGGTGTCAGCCGCGGCTGGACTGGCGTTACTCGCGACTGTGGTCAATCGGTCCATCCGAATCGCGCCCGCGGCCAAGTGACCCGGCTGCGATTGGAATACGTGGAGTTCTTGTCATGCAGAGCTTGATCGAAGCACGCACGGCCACCGGCCGGGTGGTGGCCATATCCGTCAGCGAACGCAAAGGCGTTCCCAAGTCCAACATCGATTCGGCGGTCCTCCGGCCAGAGTGGGGGATCGAGGGCGACGCGCATGCCGGCAAGTGGCATCGGCAGATCAGTCTGCTGGCCGTCGAGAGCATCGAGAAGATGCGAGCCAAGGGCCTGGACGTCGGCCCCGGTGCTTTCGCGGAGAACATCACCACCGAGTTCATCGACATCCCGCATTTGAGCGTCGGCGACCGGGTGCGCATCGGCGCAGCCGAATTGGAGATCACGCAAATCGGCAAGAAGTGCCACGCCCGTTGTGCCATCTTCCAGGCTGCCGGCGATTGCGTCATGCCTCGCGAAGGGATCTTCGCCCGCGTCCTCGTCGGCGGCCCCATCCGCGTGGGCGACTCAGTCCACGTGACGCGCACAACCGGCTAGCTCCGTGGTTACTGCACTCAATATCACTCTATCGGGGCCTTGGTGGTGGCCGGCGTTCCGCCCGCCTCAGTCTGCTAATCTTGTAATCTGTGGACCTTTCAACCACCGGGGCGGATATTACACGGTGGATAATGCTCGATGCGCTGAGTGGAGTGAGTATCCACAGATTACAAGATTGCACAGATGTGAAGAAAAACGGTTGGAGTCGTCGATGATGTGAACCACTGCTTCGAATTGGCTAACCGCAGAGGTCACAGAGGGTCACAGAGGAGGCCTGAGATGCGGACTTCCGTCCTCCTCTGTGCTCTTGGCGTTTGCAAGGAGAACGATAGAAGCCGGTTTCTTCTTCCTCATCCGTGCCCATCGGTGTTATCCGTGGTCTAACTGAGTTGCCCGGCCGGTGTGTGGTCTGTGACCCGGTGTGATCCTGGTCATGACGCCGGTGAACGCTCCGCTTTGACATCCGGGTTTGAGCCTACCTACAGTTCTCCAGCCCAGCCTGCCGCTGATGTATCGCGGACCGGACCGGGCGACCCAAGCCACGAGGAACCCGAGCATGAGTTACACGAAGCTTTGGCTGGCCTTCGGCAGCGTCGTTCTGGTGTCTTTTGCCGTCCTGGGCTACTACGGGGTGGAGCTGTATCGGCAGGCGCCGCCCATTCCTGAGCAGGTGGTCACACCGCAAGGGCGCGTCGTTTTCACCGCCCAACAGATCAAGGACGGACAGAACGTCTGGCAGTCGATGGGCGGCCAGGAGGTGGGCAGCATCTGGGGCCACGGCGCCTATGTCGCCCCGGACTGGTCGGCGGACTGGCTGCACCGGGAGGCGATGTGGCTGGCCGAGCACCGCGCCCGGGCGGAGTTCGGCCGGGGCTATCAGGAGCTCGAGCCGGCCGAACAGGACGTCGTCAAGGCCTATCTTCGCGAGCAGATCCGCACCAACACCTACGATCCGCAGACCCGTACGATCACCATTTCCGCCGAACGCGCCGCGGCCGCCGAGGCCATGAGTCGCTACTACGCGGCGCTGTTCGGTGACGCGACGGAGTTCCCCGAGGATGTTCGCTTTCTGGCCGACGGCGGGATGGATCCCGTCGCGTTGCGCGACGCGTATGCCATACCCGCCAACACGGTGTCCGATCCGGAGCGGCAACAGAAGATGGCGGCGTTCTTCTTCTGGGCGGCCTGGGCGTGCGGCACGGAGCGGCCAATCCCTGCGACGCCGCAGACGGCCGGAGCAGGGCCGAGCGATTCACGTCCGCCTATCACGTACACCAACAACTGGCCTAGCGAGAGCCTGATCGACAACCGGCCGAGCGGCGCTGTCGTCGTCTGGTCGGTGGTGAGCTTCGTGCTGCTCCTGGCGGGCATCGCCGCGTTGGCGTGGTACTATGCCGTGCTCAAACATCGTGAGGAAGAGCCGCATCAGTTGCCCGAGCGCGATCCGCTGCTCGCGCTGACGCCGACGCAGTCCATGCAGGCCACGCTCAAATACTTCTGGGTGGTCGCGGCTTTAATCGTGGTTCAGGTCGGCCTCGGCGGCGTGACTGCGCACTATGGCGTGGAGGGGACCGGCTTCTATGGATTTCCACTGGCCGACTACCTGCCGTATGCCGTCACGCGAACGTGGCACACGCAGCTCGGGATCTTCTGGATCGCGACCGCTTGGCTGGCGACAGGGCTGTTCATGGCGCCCGCGGTGTCGGGCTACGAGCCGAGGTTCCAGCGGACCGGCGTGAACTTTCTGTTCGTCGCGCTCCTGGTGATCGTGATCGGATCGATGTTCGGCACGTGGTACGCGACGCGACAACGCATGGGCCTGGAGATGAACTTCTGGTTCGGTCACCAGGGCTACGAATACGTCGACTTGGGGCGATTCTGGCAGATTTTCCTGCTCGTGGGGCTGTTCCTGTGGTTGGGTTTGATGGGGCGGGCGCTGTGGCCGGCGTTCAAACAGCCCGGGCCGCACAAGCATCTCCTGGGCATGTTCATGATCGCCTCGGCGGCCATCGCGCTGTTCTATGCGGCCGGCCTGATGTGGGGGCGGCAGACGAACCTGGCCATCGCCGAATACTGGCGCTGGTGGGTCGTGCACTTGTGGGTGGAAGGCTTCTTCGAGGTTTTCGCCACGGTGGTGATCGCGTTCCTGTTCACGCGGATGGGGCTGCTTCGTGAAGGCACCGCGACGGCCGCCGTGTTGTTTTCCACGACCATCTTCCTGTCCGGCGGGATCATCGGCACGTTCCATCACTTGTATTTCACCGGCACGCCGACGGCGGTCCTCGCCTTGGGCGCCGTGTTCAGCGCGCTGGAGGTGGTGCCGCTCGTACTCATCGGCTTCGAGGCTTACGAGAACCTCACTATGAGCCGAGCGACGCCGTGGGTGCAGGCGTACCGATGGCCCATCTACTGCTTCGTTGCGGTGGCGTTCTGGAATCTGGTCGGCGCGGGGCTGTTCGGGTTTCTCATCAACCCGCCGATCGCGCTGTATTACATGCAGGGGCTGAACACGACGCCGGTGCACGGCCACACCGCGCTGTTCGGCGTGTACGGCATGCTCGGCATCGGGCTCATGCTGTTCTGCCTGAAGGGCCTGACCACTCGCCACGTATGGCGGACCGGCGTGTTATCGTTTTCCTTCTGGGCGATTAATATCGGCCTGTTCCTCATGGTCATGATCAGCGTGTTGCCCGTCGGCTTGCTCCAAACCTGGGCCAGCGTCGAGCACGGCCTGTGGTACGCCCGCTCGGCCGCGTTTCTGCAGTCCGACCTTATGGACACGCTGCGCTGGCTGCGCGTTATCGGCGACACCATCTTCGCCGTTGGCGCCATTGCTTTGGGCTGGTTTGTGCTCGGCGTCAAGACGGGCTGGTCGCTGAGCCGCGAACCGGACGCGGTCGCGCAGCTTTACCCCGAGTCCGCCGGCCTGAAAGGCAGCCAAGGCTGACGCACGACGTCTTCTCTGTAGAACGTTGGTCAAGTGTTGACGAGCGCGAGCCGCCGGGCTTGCCCCCGCGGACTCAGTCCGACGGGGCTCGGGCGTCGATGCGAACAGACGCACGCTCTAAGGTCGTACAGTTCACGGTGGCAATGATCGTGCACCAACCCTTGCGCGAGATGCTTGTTGTTTGGCTCACAGCTCATAGCTCACAGCTGATAGCTCACCGCGAGCGGCATGTCCACGTGGAACAGATCGCTCATGCTGTTGACGAACCAGGTCGTGGGCGTGCGCGTCCGCAGGGGCACGGCAGCGTGTCGGGATGGGTCGTCAGGCGAAACCGTTTGCGGTACTTGGCCTGGCCCATGGCTTGAAGCCGCATGGCCATGGTCTCGGCGTAGCAGTGCTTGCAGCCCGGACTGATCTTGGTGCATCCGGTCGCAGGATTCCAGGTCCGGCCTGTCCACTCGATCTTGCTCAAGCCTCGGCTCCGCAAGCTGCCACGGCAACCGGTTCGAAACCCCCGTCGCCGAAGAGTATGATCCACGGATTGCAGGATTACAAGATTACAGGTCATCCAACGTGTGGGGCACCTGCCGTTTGGAACCAAGGTGTCGCTGAGTACGGTTCCGGAGTTGAGACCATGGACAACACTGACGGGCACGGATGATCGAGCAATGCGCGATGGCCAAAGCTATCGCAGTGAGCCGCATTTCTTGGAAAACCCAACAATCATAGGATTTGTCCTCCTCCCGGCGTTCCTTGACTTCGTCTTCACTGATTGTATACGGGCGATTGTCTTTACGGGATTACCCGGATACGATGGATGACGCCTGAACACGAGGCGAGGACGTTTATAGGCAATAAACACTTCCAGAGCGACGTCCCAAAGATCCTTCGACTATTCGTGGAGATACCTTCATGTCTGACAAAAAGTCCATTCTCGTGCTCGGCGCGGGCGAACTTGGCATGGCCATTCTTCGAAGTCTATCCAAGCGGGCCAGTCAGCGGTCGGACAGCGATCTGACCGTTCTCCTTCGGCCATCAACCATCGCGAGCAATGATCCTGCCAAGCAACGGGACATCGCCGAACTCCGATCGCTTGGCGTGAGATTTCTCGCTGGCGATCTCGTGAAGAATTCCGCGGCCGAGCTTGCCGGCTTGTTCAAGCACTTTCACACCGTCATTGGCTGCACTGGCTTCGTCACGGGACGCCGCATCTTACTGAAACAAGCCCAGGCGGCGCTCGATGCGGGCGTTCAACGCTTCATCCCTTGGCAGTTTGGCGTCGACTACGACATCATCGGCCGTGGGGGTGCTCAGGATTTGTTCGACGAGCAACTCGATGTGCGAGACCTGTTGCGATCCCAGGACCGCATGGAATGGATCATCGTTTCGACCGGCATGTTCACCAGCTTCCTTTTCGTGCCGGAGTTTGGGGTGGTCGATCTGGCGAACAATATCGTGCATGCCCTGGGCAGTTGGGATACGGCGGTGACAGTGACGACGCCGGAGGATATCGGCGAACTGACCGCGGAGATCCTCTATGCGGAACCGCGGATCGTTAATCGCGTCGTGTATACGGCAGGCGATACGATCACTTACCGGCGATTGGCGGACATTGTCGATTCCGTGCTGGATCGGAAAGTCCAGCGTGTGGAATGGAGCGTCTCCCGGCTGAAAGACGAACTGGCGGCAGATCCGGAGAACAGTTTTAAGAAGTACCGGGTCGTATTTGCCGAAGGCCGAGGGGTCGCTTGGGATATGGAGCAGACATTCAACGCCCAACACGGAATCAAGGTCAAGAATGTTGAGCAGTGGGTGCGAGATAACCTTATGGATTACAAGCCACGCTAAGCGGTGTCACTCCTGATCGCGAGATGCTGCTGAAAGCGAAGCACACCCGACAGGCTTGGTTGAAATCAGTCCCTACGGTATTTGAGAGGTGTCGGATGTAGCCCCGGAATAAAAAACGGCTTCGACGAGGGGGCTCGGGGCGGACCGTTTCTGGTTACGAATCGGGGCGACTGGATTTGAACCAGCGACCTCTTGACCCCCAGTCAAGCGCTCTAGGCCAGGCTGAGCTACGCCCCGGTCACTCTGGATGGGCCGGACGGCCGATGGGGGCCGGACCGGCGACC